>Ga0307512_10000597_pt1 | contig 53627 bp, 69 predicted proteins | sample 14_EM_MG_FD_200267 | JGI IMG/M metagenome (GOLD analysis project Ga0307512, IMG submission 200267) | Populus trichocarpa ectomycorrhiza microbial communities from riparian zone in the Pacific Northwest, United States - 14_EM | ecosystem: Host-associated > Plants > Roots > Unclassified | place...
AAGCCGTTCAGAACGGACAGCCACTTCATTTGGTACCCCTAGTTCGCAACTTTCCGGCCGTAGATTCGATCGTCTACGACCCAAATGAAGCCCTCACCTGCATCCAAACCACGGTCAGCAGAAATCACCCTATTGTTGTCTCGGGTCTCCAGCGTATCCAAAGCTAGCTCAAGCTTCATACACCGCTTGAGGGTCTCCGCCCTTCACTAGAAAGGCCGTGGCGCTTGATATTCATCGTGCCATCAGACGAGACGTCTTTCGAACCGCAAGAGTTGAGAGGTGACACTGCCGGGGGCGAATGGGCTGGAAAGGTGCACCAATATGTATTACGGTTAGATGTACTCGGACAAAATTAAAGTAGTGTTTAGACGAGTACATGTACTTGTAGACGAATTTGGCCTCGGATGGAATCGTTCAAGTTTGAAACAGTGGGAATTTTTTTATATACGGGATAAAAGTAAAAGGCCTTGAATTATCTTTCTTCTGTGCTCTGAGACGGTGCTCCTTATGCGAGGCTCGTTTTGGGTATTATATTACGCGCGACACTCAATGTGTTTAATCCTGGCAGGGACAATCACGAGGCCCAGTATACCTCTGTCTCGTAGAGGTTTGTCAATGTCAACAACGCGCTGCACCCCGTGGTAAGAAAGCTTGGCCCCACTCCATCATCCAAGTCATTGTCACTTCTTTCCACTAGTATCTCTGCGTCACGTCACCAACGCCATGCTGAACGTCCCACTCGTGATGAGGTGCGAGACGTTCCTCATCCCATGCTCCGAGTCCTGGTTGCGAAATGCGAGATACCCACGATTTGGTTTTTCTCCGTTAGATGACGAACAGCTTGCGTGCATCCGCGCAAATGGCACGAGACCGCATTGTGCAGGCGAATCCAGAGGACCTGATCCTCATTGAACGCACGTCCTCACACCCACATTCCCTGACCCACCTTCCCTTCTTCTCACAGCTCTGGTCCCTCCGCCCCTCCCTCTCCCGTCTTCGCCCCTTCAACCAAGCCTTAGCAGAAACAACCAACGACTTTGGCGTGCTCGCGAAGATAGAGCCCCCCACCCCCTCCGCGCGCACGCACGTCGTCGAGAGCATGTCCTCCGCTTTGAGCTCGACGTCATCCACACTCGCGTCAAGGATTGGGCTGGCGCTCGCCGTACTCCTCCGTCGGTGTAGATGCCGCACGCAGAGCGCACGTTTCGATGCAGATCGTCAGATGTGGACTGAGCGCGGCGCGCGTACTAGTAGAGCTGATCGCTTTATGGAGATCGACGTTTCTCCTCTCTTCCCCCTTTCCTTTACCCCAAATAATCAATGGGACGCTTATTACGATCGCTACCGTTAACTCGAGGACAGCACCGCTGCCACCGCGCTACTCTAGCCTCTCATCACCCAACTACACAGGCAGTCATCAACCACAGCCACGACCAGCAGCACCAACAGCGAGCTATGTCCCGCGCCCAGCAGGGTGTAATCTCCAATCCGGACAGGTTGACAGGGCCGGAGCGCACTTTGTAATCGTGGCGGCAGATGCGAGGGTGCCAGATCGGTCGAGAGTGCCTTCGTGTATGGTGCTATGTCGACGAGGCCATATGGGTGAAAACCAACCAGGTCTGCCTTTTGCCAGTTTTCTCCCATTACTGAGCATATCCTCACGGCCCGAGCGCGTCATTCGAACAGGCAGAATCGGTCGTCGGCTCAATCATAGAAAAGAACACACGTTGGTCGGTGTGAAACCCAGCTACGACAGTAACGGCAACCTCAAGTTCCCCTCATGGGTCAATCGCGGCCAGGATACGGATATCATCGTATCGGTTCGTGAGACGAGTCGCAAACCAGGTGAGGTTTATAGGCTCATCGAGCGAATGGGCCCCGGCGGGCGCAAGATTGAAATCTTCGGTCGAAAACACAACACGCGGCTGGGGTGGGTTATCTCCCACAAATCGGGACGGCAATGCTAACTTTTCGAAAGATGGCTGACCTTGGCGAATCGATTGAGGGGAGACCAGATATACAAGGAAGATTTGGCTACGAGGATCAAAGCCAGGTGTGCCCTTCTCGCTTATGGTCTAGGTAGAGTTCCGGTCTCTCCACGTATCCCGAGCGTGTATCGATCCGCCCTACCCCGCACAACAAAGCTACCCTGTTGCATTATATCAATGCTTTCAACTACCTAAGTCGAGTATCTGAAGTGCTCAAGATACGGAACTTCATGATAGGGCTGTTTTTCCGAGGAGTTAATAGCATGAGTTGTTTGTATTATCACTCTTAGGCATCGTGTGCATGGGTCCTACACCACCGCTGGACTCGATTCTGACATGAGTCTTGACCCAAGTGTTAACTTTATCATAACAATGTTGTGCTTAGTTTGTTTCGGTCTTCGGCCTCTTCCAGGGCTGCACAGCTGTAAGCGTTTCCATCAGTCGCAATAATGTTCTCAGCGAAAACGACTGTGCTCGCCTTCCTTGGCCACTAGTTCTCGCTCGTTCCTCTTGGTCGAAGGTAAAGGGCCTGACACTAGTACGCAATTTGTTATGCATAAGCCTCGGCATCACTTACCTCGCGAAACCAAGTCAGATGATCCGCCAGTGGTTCCTTGGGTGATAGGAATTTGTGCGACAGATTGCGGGGTATAGGGCTCTTGATTCATCCGAGTAACTGAGTGATGAGGTGAAGGTCTTGTAAAGACGAGCATCGGGCACACCAAGGAGACATTGGCACGTACCAGGATCATCGAGCTGTCGCAGATTCGACTGATAGCGAGCCCATTCGTCCCAGAGTGTTTGGGAAGGCCCAGCGATAGGCGCTTGGTCATGGACGCCCTGGGGCTCCTGCTTTACGCCTAGTGGCGGCCCACCTTGTGTCCGTGGGTCAACTGCGTATGAAGGCAGGTTCTCCTTTGTAAACTCACCCATGTTAGTTTCCGGGGCATCGCAAGTCTCGCTACGAAATCGCATGGGATCTGAGTCATCGGGCTCGTGTTTAATCTGGGAAACCGGTTCTTGCTTGACTCGCACACTCGCTATGAGACAGAGATTTGTCACATTAAGACTCCCATCTGATAGGAAAAGGAATGGGCGCGCCTTGGGACCGGCTGGCATTCAGCGACGCTATCTGATCTCTCAATCCCTGACTCGGTTCATACGCTGCCACCATAAGCTGTCATTGGAACGTCATGAGGAGGTGTCTCTTACCAGGTTCGACCTTTACGCGAGAGGAGAGCGATTTTGGCCCGGACGCCGCATTATCCGTGTTATCTGCCATCCCTACAGCCTCTACTTGGGGTGTACTGGGAACAATGAACACGGCACATACGGAAAGAGCCACCTGGTTCTGGTTTTGCCCCCTCTCCTCTAGCATGGCCTAGAGCCGACGACAGTGGTTCAGGTGAGCGCTTCGGGGATCGTGGCAAAGTATCGGGTAACGCGAGGGTCAGACCCGAGAGATAGGATGGTCTGACGACCCAGGTCGGAGTAGGGTACGGATTTCGAAAATGATCTGGTGGAGCATCCACTTCCGATGGTACGTGCTCCCTCCAGTTATCTACGGGTGCATTGATCGGCTCGTATGCGCATGGCATGTTGAAGTAGAAAAATGAATGCGGGTATACGCACGATCAGAAGGATCCCCGTTGGTCTGGTAGTCGTACAAAAACACGCACGAAACGGGACTCGGGTCATACGGCCAGCCTGCTTTGAGAATGCTCTTGTATTTGTGCTTCCCCAGGATCCGGGTTGGATCGGCGCCTTCTGCAATCCTGACAATGATTTCATCTCTCTGCGGAAAAGTTTGGCAATCGGTCGGGGATGGACGCGGACGCGAAATTTGGCCAAGCTGGGGCCGTCAACTAACCGTCGACATGGTGTAAACGGATTCCAGGACCGACTCTCGCCGGAACACCCAGGAAATCCACGATGTCAGCCTGTTGACGTCCACGGTTCCACGGGCGGCAGGACTGGGGTGCATGCCGAATGGTTGTGTTACAACGAAATACATTGACTTGTCGGACTTTTTGTACAACGGTTTTGCCATTCGCTTGAGAATCTTTTCCTGTCGCTTGGCAAGATCAAATCCTTTGTTCTTGTTTTTACCCATCGCAAGATACGTGTTTCCAGATTAGATGCCAGGGTGAAGAGAGCTCAGATGGTCACGAGTGCGTGTAGACATCAGAACGCGATCGAGTCGTGACCCTAATCCACTGGCACGTGCATGTGTCATGGTCAATGAAAGAGCCTACCATCGTATTTTAAACATCATGGACTACCCTCGAGTATCTCTTTCCAGATCCTTTCTAACGAGCCACCGAGGTAATATAGTATCTTTTAGCTGCCTACCTGAGCTGTATTACATGGCGTAGTTGGCCGCATTTATCGCTATTCACTGTTCATCGTAACTTAGAAATCAAAGGGCAGGTCCCAAAGCATCTTATACAGTTCAACCATTAATCCACATTCGTAGAAAGATACAGATTAGTGATACATTCTACGGTGTGAGCCCTCATATCACAAAATTAAGTGGACGGGACCTGCTCATTGAGCTCCCGTACGAGTAACTTATTCACCGCCTTTGTATTGTCCAAGTACACTGTCGACAACGACCAAGTCAGAGCTAGTCATGAGTCGAGGTGGAATGACAAGGGGCTCACCATGATGGCCAGCATGGTACGATATGCATCCGCGCGTTCTCGTTCCCTGCAGCTCTGAGGTTGTCTATGGAGGTTATCCCACCCACTGGATCCATCTAGTCATGCTCCCCGTTCTACATGCAATCTTATCAGGGGCGAGAGCAGAGGACACAGAGGGGCACGTACAATGAATGATATGTGATCCTCAATGCTGAGACCCCATCTACCAAAGGCATGCGCGCGTGCGCACCAGGAGCCAATAATGCGCCGGGAACACTCGAAGTAGTACGGATGTAGTCTTATGTAGAGCGATGAGACTGACAAATGCGGAATTTCCCTGCGAATGTGAAATTCATAATGTAATCGCGCATATCACACGTTTCGTCTTCGTTCAAAGTGCCAAAGCGACGGGAAGGGAAGAGTACTGTTACACGGATGGGGCGATCGGTAACCAGTAGCAAGGCAACATGGGAGGACTACGCACCTTGCCCACGAGCATTGGACCCCAGAAAAGGCTCGATGGAAGGGGCTACTCTCCTCCCATAAATGCGTGGGTAGCATCCGAAACTCTGTTTCCTTTTCTCCGCACGCTGTTCCTACTCCAGCGCCGCCAGCCGCGAGCTGTCCGCAATTTCTGGTCCGTCCTCTCCAGTCACCTGTGCACGCATATCGCAGCGCAGACGGCGCCGAAGTACGCGCCGAACGAGTGCCCGATGAGCGTCATCTTCTCCAGCCCCGCGCGCTCACGCCACTCCACAAGTGACCCGACGAGGAGAGACTCAGCTTCGTACACGCGGTTCGGGATGTCGTCGCGCTTCGCCCGGACTCGAAACGGCACACGCGCGGAGCGACTCATGCTGAGCCAATCGACGGCGTACACGGACGTTCCACGCGTGCCGGCTCATCGAGCCAGCGCGGGAAACGTCTGGAAGAGAACGCCCAGGCCGGCACCATAGCCGTGCAAGAGGATGGCCGGCGGCGGCGCTTCGGGGGCGGGAGACGTGGGCTTGATGGCGAGTGTATTGAGATATGCTTAGGTTTCAAGAGCGGGACTTGTTCGCTGGGTGCTATGACGGGCCCATCAACGGGGCTTGACGGTAGCGATGACCCAGATCGAAAGAAGGACGGCTGTGTGGAGAAGAATCAGCAAAATCAAGGGAAGGCGTGGCAACGTTTAAGAAAAATACCTTAAAAAGGCGTTCATCACTGGAGGCTCCTTCTCACCCACCACCCGCGGCCCACCTAGAAACATGATCAAAATGCTGCCCCAAACACGGACCATCTTTTGCAGCTGCGCAGACTTGCCATGAACGTGGATATCTCCTTCGCGGGCGGTAAGGCTGGTGCACTACTGAGTGGCACAGATTCTGGCATTGTCCTAAGAGTTTTCACGAATCGGGACTGCTGCTCGTCGACTCTCTTTTAAACTGTCCAATATGCTAGCCACACTCCGGAGCAGCCTTCCGGTTTGACAACAACCTCTTATTTTGTCGAGCATCCTCCAAGACCCGAAAAGGCTGACTCACTAGCGAAAGAACGCCGACGTCGCCTTATGGAACTTGCTTAGTCGAGTCCTAAGCTCGACTTACAATCAAATCATGGATTCTTCATTCAATCTTCTCCCTCATCAAGGGTTCCCCTCTTCCCTTCGAATTGGGGAAAGAGAAAGGTGTAAGGTGTGTTGTCCGGCGCTTCCACATTCACGAATGGTTGCGACTAACAGCCCACGACGTCATTAATATTATACCTGGGTATTCGAAGTAGCCGAAAGAGGGGTGCAGCCGCAGCCGAAAGGGGTGGCTGGAAGAGGGGTTATGGTATGTTCGTAACTGTAAACCACCATGTTCCCCCCTCCTCCTCCTCTCCCCCCTGCTGATCTTCGAGTCGTGTCCATCGACTCACTCAAAGTTGCTATGGCCAAAATGGAAATAAATGTTTCAGTGGAGGACATCATAGAAGTCATTCGTGAGGTGGAGGAAGCCAAGCCTGCCGAGCAGATTGCTCAAGCGACCGAGCAGATTGCTCAAGCGACCGAGCAGATTGCTCAAGCGACCGAGCAGATTGCTCAAGCGACCAAGCAGATTGCTCAAGCGACCAAGCAGATTGCTCAAGCGACCGAGCAGATTGCTCAAGCGACCAAGCAGATTGCTCAAGCGACCAAGCAGATTGCTCAAGCGACCGAGCGACTATCTAAGCGTAAGTCGCCCGCTCCTGTTGCTCGTCTACTCTCCTTTAACCTGTCCAATATGCTAGTCGCTCTTCATCCTCCAAAGCAGTCTTCCGGTTTGCAGCTTATGACGACCTCAGACCCATTTTCGGGTCCGAATCTTAGAAGATGCGTGACAAATGCTGACCCACTACCGAAAGAACGCCGACGCAGCCTCATGGAGCTTACTGAGCAAGCGTTTCCGGATGGCAAGGTTCCACCACCATTCAGTTATGGTCCGGTAGTCGGGCCCCAAAGCAGTGTTTAGACTTGGGCGATTGGAGCCGATTCGACTACATGGACTTGGACTTGTAGAATTTGGTCGTGGATGGAACTGCCGCCAGAGTGAAACAGTGGCACTCCTTTTATGTACTGTACTGAATAATAGTGAGGGCTTTAGATTTCCTTTCTCGTGTGTTCCAAGTTCGGTTTGGGTATTATGTGATGTGATGGGTCTCGCTTAGCAGGGAGAGTATACTTCAATGCGTCTAGAACCCTGGTTGCAAATCACAGATTCATTCGTTTGAAGCAGTACGAGACGGACATCGTGTGGTAAGAAAGGTTTGTATCCCTTCTTTTCAGCCTTGACCCCGCTCCACCATCCGGGTCATTGTCATTTCCGCTGTACTGTGTATCCCCTCGTCAGCAACGCCATGTTGCACGTCACACTCGTTCAGACTTTCGGACTCTCGTCGTGAATTACATTCTCGTGATCAGGCCAAACAATCAATGGGACGCCTATTACAATTGCTACCACTAGCTCTAGGACCACACCTCCGCCACCGCACTACTCGAGCCTCTCGTCACCCAACAACAAAAGTAGCCACCAACCACAACCATGACCAGCAGCACCAACGACGAGCTGTGTTCCGCGCTCGGCAGAGTGTATCTCCAATCCGGACAGATCAACAAGGTTGAAGCGCACTTTGTGATCGTGGCGGCGGATGCGAGCATGCCCGATCAGTCGAGAGTGCCTTCGTGTGTGGGGCGATCCGTGTCGACGAGGTCATATGGGTGAAAAACAACCAGATATGCCATTTTCGGTGTTTTCTGTCCATCACTGCATATCGTACCATCTCGTACACACAGCTCCAGCGCGTCATTCGCACAGGCAGAACCGGTCATTGGCTCAATCATACTAACGAACACATGTTAGTCGGTGTGAAAACCAACTACGACAGTAACGGCAACCTCAAGTTCCTTCATGGGTCAATCGCGACCTGGATATGGACATCATCGTGCCAGAAGTTCGTGAGACGAGTCGCAAACCAGATGAAGTTTATGGGCTCATCGAGCGAATGTGCCCCGGCGGGTGCAAGATCGAAATATTCGGTCGAAAGCACAGCACGCGGCCAGGGTGGGGTATCTCCCACATATCGGGACGGCGATGCTAAGATTTTGAAGGTGGCTGACCTTGGAGAATCAGTTAGGGAGAGACTAGTTATACCAGGAAGATTTGGCTACGAGGATTATGGGCACGGGCTCTACACCACCGTTGGCCTCAATTCTGACGTGGGTCTTGACCCAAGTGTTAACTTTCTCACAACTCTGCCGTGCTTGCTTTATTTCAATCTTCGGCTTCTTCCAGGGCTGCACAGCCTTAAGCGTTTCCATCGATCGCAATTATGTTCTCAGTGAAAACGACTGCTCACCTTCGTCTGTCACTGGTTCTTGCTCGTTCTTCTTGATCGAAGGCAAAGGGCCTGACACCAATACGCAATCTGTTATGCACAAACTTTAGCATTGCTTACCAAGTCAAATGATCCGACGGCGGTTCCTGGTGATTGGGTGATAGGGATTTGTGCGACAGATTGCGGGGCATAGGGCTCTTGATTCACCCGAGAAATTGAGTGACGAGGTGAAGGTCTTGTAGAGGCGAGCATCCGATACACCAAGGAGGCATCAGCGCGTAATACCAGGATCATCAAGCTGTCGCAGGTTCGACTGATATCGAGCCCATTCGTCCCAGATTGTTTAGGAAGACGCAGCGACAGGCGCTTGGTCTCGGACACCCTATGGTTCCTGCTTTACGCTTAGTGACGGCGCACCCAGTGTCCATGGGTCAACTGCGTATGAAGGCGGGTTCTCCTTTGGTTATTGCTTGACACGCACATTCGCTATGAAACAGGAAATTAACACATTAAGACTCCCATCTGACAGGAAGAGGAATGCGCGCGCCTTGGGACCGGCTAGCGTTCAGCGACGCTATCTGATCTCTCAATCCCTGACTCGGTTCATACGCTGCCACCATAAGCTGTCATTGGCATATCATGAGGAGGTGTTCCTTACCAGGCTCTCCCTGTGTAATCGATGGATCGGCTGGTCCGACAGGTTCGAACCCTTACGCGAGAGGAGAGCGATTTTGGCCCGGAGGCGGCATTACCCGTGTTATCTGCCATCCCTACAGCCTCTACTTGGGGTGTGCCGGGAACGATGAACACGGCACATACGGAAAGAGCCACCTGGTTCTGGTTTTGCCTCCTCTCTTCGAGTATGGCCTTGAGCCGACGACAGTGGTTCAGGTGAGCATTTCAGAGATCGTGGCAAAGTATCAGGTAATGCGAGGGTCAGACCCGAGAGATAGGATGGTCTGACGACCCAGGTAGGTCGGAGTAGGGTACGGATTTCGAAAATGATCTGGTGGAGCATCCACTTCCGATGGTACGTGCTCCCTCCAGTTATCTACGGGTGCATTGATCGGCTCGTATGCGCATGGCTTGTTGAAGTAGAAAAATGAATGCGGGTATACGCACGATCAAAAGGATCCCCGTTGGTTTGGTAGTCGTACACAAACACGCACGAAACGGGACTCGGGTCATACGGCCAGCCTTCTTTGAGAATGCTCTTGTATTTGTGCTTCCCCAGGATCCGGGTTTGATCGGCGCCTTCTGCAATCCTGACAATGATTTCATCTCCCTGAGGGAAAGTTCGGCAAAATGGTTGCGAATGAACGCGAAGGCGGAAATTGAGCCAAACTGGGGACCTTAACTAACCGTCGACATGGTGTAAACGGCCTCCGCAACAGTCTCTCGCCGGAACACCTAAGAAATCCACGAAGCCAGCCTGTTGATGTCCACGGTTTCACGGGCATCAGGTCTGGGATGCATGCCGAATGGTTGTGTTACACGAAATACATTGACTCTTCGGACTTTTTGTACAACGGCTTTGCCATTCGCTTGAGAATCTTCTCCTGTCGCTTGGCAAGATCAAACGCTTTGTTCTTGTTTTTACCCATCGACCCATCGCAAGAGAGGTGTTTCCAGATTAGGTGCCGCGGTGGAGAGAACTCAGATGATCGCGGGTGCGTGTAGACGTCGGAACGCGTCGTGACTTTGATCCACTGGCACGTGCACGTGTCAATGAAAGAGAAAGCCTGGTGAACTACCGTCGCAAAAATCAAGGACAGGTCCCAAAGGATATCATACAGTCCAACCATTAATCCACATTCGTAGAAAGATACAGATTAGTGATACATGTCTACGGTGTGAGCCTTCATATCACAAAATTAAGTGGACGGGACCTGCTCATTGAGCTCCCGTACGAGTAACTTCAAGTTATTCACCGCCTTTGCATTGTCCAAGTACACTGTCGACAACGACCAAGTCAGAGCTAGTCATGAGTCGAGGTGGAATGACAAGGGGCTCACCATGATGGCCAGCACGGGGTACGATGTACATCCGCGCGTTCTCGTTCCCTGCAGCTCTGAGGTTGTCTATGGAGGTTATCCCACCCACTGGATCCATCTAGTCATGCTCCCCGTTCTACGTGCAATCTTATCAGGGGCGAGAGCAGAGGACACAGAGGGGCACGTACAAATGAATGATATGTGATCCTCAATGCTGAGACCCCGTCTACCAAAAGCATGCCCGTGTGCGCACCAGGAGCCAATATATGCGCCTGGAACACTTGAGATGAGACCAAGTACGGATGTAGAGCGATGAGACTGACAAATGCGGAATTCCCCTGAGCCCGTCGCGAGTGTGATGTAATCGTGCATATCACACGTTTCGTCTTCGTTCAAAGTGCCAAAGCGGCGGGAAGAGCGACGGGAAGAGTACTGTTACACGGATGGGGCGATCAGTAACCGATGACGAGGCGACATGGGAGGAGGGGGACAACCACGCACCACCTGGAAGGGGCTCCAACACTCCTCCCACAAATGCGTGGGTAGCCTACATCCGAAACTCTCTTTCCTTTTCTCCGCACGCTGTCCCTGCTCCAGCGCCGCCATCCGCGAGCTGTCCGCAATTTCTGGTCCGTCCTCTCCAGTCACCTGTGCACGCGATCCGGATATCGCAGCGCACAGACGGCGCTGAAGTACGCGCCGAGCGAGTGCCCGATGAGCGTCATCTTCTCCAGCCCCACGCGCTCACGCCACTCCACGAGTGACCCGACGAAGAGAGACTCGGTTTTGTACACGCGGTTCGGGATGTTGTCGCGCTTCGCCCGGACTCAAAACGGCACGCGCGCGGAGCGACCCATGCCGAGCCAGTCGGACGGCGTACACGGACGTTTCACGCGTGCCGGCCCATCGAGCCAGCGCGGGAAACTTGAGGAAGAGAAAGCCCAGGCCGGGCGCCGTAGCTGTGCAACAGGACGGCTGGTGGCAGCGCTTCGGGGAGGGAGACGTGGGCTTTATCGCGAGTGTATTCAGATAATGCTTTTGTTGAGAGCGGGACTCGTTCGCTGGGTGCAAGGACGAGCCCATCAGCAGGGCTGGACGGTATTGATGACTCGGATCGAAAGAAAGGCAGCCACGTGGAGGAGAATCAGGAGAAACAAGGGAAGGCGTGGCAACGTTCAAGGAATACTTCAAAAGGCGTTCTTCACTGGACGCCTCCTTCTCACCTGTCACCCGCGGCCCACCAGTGGCCCACCTATAAAATTTATCAAAATGCTGCGCCAAACACGGACCATTTTTTGCTGACCAGATGCAGACTTGCCATGAAGGTAGGGAGTATCTCCTTCGCGAGCGGTAAGGCTGGTGCACTACTGAGTGGCACAAATTCTGGCATTGACCTAACAGTCTTCACGAGTCGGACCAGAGTTTAACAAGGGTGACATGGGAGAGAATTGGGGAAAGAGAAAGGTGTAAGGTGTGTTGTTCGCAGGTTCATGAATGTGCACTCATCATGATCATTTCCCCACAACTGGACATACCACGAAGTGCCATGTCAGAAGCCACTATTCGAAGAGTACAAATCACGGAACTGACTGTAACGCCCCTTTCTAACCCTCTTTCTGTAACCCCTCTTTCGGCCACTACTGTAACCAACCACCATGTTACCTGCCAGTGCTCCTCCCCCCCCTGGTTTTGGTCTTCAATTCGTCTCCATCGACTCACTCAAGGCCGCTCTGGCCAAAATGGACATAAAACTCCCAGTGGACGACATCATCCGAGTCGTCCATGAGGTGGAGGAAGCCAAGCATGCCGAGACACCATCCAATCGTAAGTCACCCGCTACTGCGGCTCGTTTACTCCCTTTTATGCTGTCCAATATGCTAGTCCCTCTTCATCCTCCGGAGCACCTTTCCGGTTTGACACCAACCCCTTGTGTTGTTGAGCATCCTCCAAGACCCGATCCGCTTACAATAGAACGCCGACGTCGCCTGATGGAGCTTACTAAGGAAGCGTTTCCGGGTGGCAGGGTTCAATATTCGCCTAATAGTGTTGAGTAGTCGGGGAAAATTAAAGCAGTATTTCGACCTGGGTAATTCGAGGCGATTCGACTCACCAAAGAAAAAGGCAAAGGAGGACGACGCCTCGAAGTCATCCATCTGAGTCCATACAAAGGAGACCATTCTCAGACTACAAGATTCCTAAACAAATTCAACAGGTTCATGATGATGAATCACAAAGCCGATATTGCCAAAGATCCCTTCTTGACATGCATCTACTTCTTGTCACTTCTTGATGGACCAAGAGTTGAAGGATGGGTTGACATAGCCTACAAATGGCTCAAAGAAGTCAAGAACAACCAAGCATTATTCCCTATCGTTCAAACCCTTGGTTGGTACTCAAGAAAAAGTTCATGGATGCCTTTTCCGATTATGCCAAATGCGAAAGAGCCCAAGATGAACTCAAAAGGCTCAAAATGAAGAACAACAACCTAGATGGATATGTTGCAGCCTTTGAAACCCTTGCACTCCATGCAGAACTAGATGTGAATGACCCCTCCAACTTATGAACCTTTGCACTAGGACCTCCACATGTGCTTGCTGTCGGAGACGACAAGCTCGGCGTGGGAGACGATGATGACGCGTTGTCAGAGGGCCTTAGGAAAAGACTTGACACATGAGTTGCCCGGCTTGCCACGAAGAGCTGGGGACGGGTGGACATTGCTGGAGGTGGGAACTCTCAGGAACCTCCCTGTACCAGCTAGCGAATCTCATCAAGATACACTAGTGACGTTTCAGGGATTAGTGTGACACTCAGGTGTTATGGTCAGTCAGTTCCATGATTTGTACTATAACTGTAACCATGTTGCCCCCCCCTGCTGGTCCTCAACCCATCTTCACCGTCGCTGGAAGCCGCTCTCACCAAAATGGTCGTTCCGTTCTCGGTGGAGGACGCCAAGCGCGCTCTTACACTATCGAAGCACAAGTCGATCGCCAAGCGGAAGTCGTGGAAGTCGCCTGCGAAGTTGAAGCTGGCCGCGAAGTGGAAGTCGCCCGCCAAGGGTGCGTACCCTATCAGGCGTACATCGCCTGTCGAGCGTAAGTCCCCCCCACCGCTGCTTGTGTAGACTCCTTTAACCTGCCCAACATTCTAGTCCCATCGGTGGAAGAACGGTGGGGACGCCTGCTGGAACTCACCCAGCAGGTGTTTCCGGACGGCACGGTCCCAGACTCGTTCACAGTCACGGGACTCAGCCTTTCTCGGGATCCGTTAGCCACGCGGCTTCCCTTTATCAAAGCCACAAGTATCGTCATAACCAGTGACCGGGAAGCACCCAACCCAGTTCCAGCCGTAGTCTTTCGCGATGTCATGTGTCTTTGGGACACAGGAGCCCCGTTCTCCACCATTGTCACTGATCTACTCGACCCGGTCGTGAGAAACGATATGGACGAAGGGTTTGCCCGTATGGAAATCCTGTGCGCCAGCCTTGTTTATGATTTAGCGAGTGTTAATATTGTGGTTTAGATTTGAAGGTGTGACCCGAAAGGTGGATTCAATCATAAATTTCCGCCCGACGCTTCCACATGGTGCTACATTCATCATTCTCGGTCAACACGTAAGTTGCTACTCCCGCACCAATTCCTGGTCCCCCTCTGCTCAGTATAAATATGAAATACATTTTGACGGTATCATATGTATGGAAAACAGGGTCTTATTGACCGCCTGCGATATCAGGTTCAACCGATCTCGTTCAACCCCGAAATGCGGCGGGAATCTCCAGAAGTTTATGGCCACATCGAGTGAGTTGACCGCGCTTTTGTCCATTTAGAACAAGTTACTAAACTACTTTCATTTAATGTAGGCTGATCTCATGGTGTGATCCTTCGAGCGGCCAAGTTTTCCCCCTTTAACTTAGTATTACGTGTTGTTCCTGTGTATCCTACCGAGATGCCCATGTAGTAGTTTTGTAACATACTACTGCACATAATCCAGGGTTGTGTTCCCGTAGCTTCGGCTTGGCTCGGAACACGTCGTGACTTTGGGACACGTGCACGTGTCAATGAAAGAAAGCTCGGTGAACTACCATCGTAAAAATCAACAAGGACAGGTCCCAAAGCATCTCATACAGTCCAACCATTAATCCAAAGTTCGTAGAAAGATACAGATTAGTGATACATGTCTACGGAGTGAGTATCACAAATTTAAGAGGACGGGACCTGCTCATTGAGCTCCCGTACGAGTAACTTATTCACCGCCTTTGCATTGTCTAAGTACACTATCGACGAGGACCAAGTCAGAGCTAGTTGTGAGTTGGGGTGACAAGGGCTCACCATGATGGCCAGCACGGGGTACGATGTACATCCGAGCGTTCTCGTTCCCCGCAGCTTTGAGGTTGTCTATGGAGGTCATCCCGCCCACTGGATCCATCCAGTCATGCTCCCCGTCTACGTACAATCTCATCAGGGGCGAGAGCAGAGGACACAGAGAGGCACGTACAAATGAACGATATGGGGATCCTCAATGCTGAGACCCTGTCTACCAAAGGCATGCGCGCGTGCGCACCAGGAGCCAATATATGCGCTGGGAAACACTTGAGATGAGACCAAGTACGGATGCAGAGCGATGAGACCGACAAATGCAGTATTCCCCCGAGCCCTTCGCGAGTGTGATGTTCATAATGTAATCGTGCATATCACGCGTTTCGTCTTCGCTCAAAGCACCAAAGCGGCGGGAAGAGTACTGTTACGCGGACGGGGTGATCAGAAACCAGTGGTGAGGCGACATGGGAGGAGGGGGACAACCACGCTACGCACCTTGCCCACGAGCATTGGACCCCAGAAAAGGCTCGAACGCACCACCTGGAAGGGGCTCCAACCATCCTCCCACAAATGCGTGAGTAGCCTGCGTCCGAAACTCTCTTTCCGTTTCTCCTCACGCTGTTCCTGCTCGAGCGCCGCCATGCGCGAGCTGTCCGCAACTTCGGCACCGTCCTCGCCAGTCACCTGTCTATCTAGCATCTCCCTCGACGGAACCGTATTGTTCGGATCTTGCGGGACGCCGGCGGGCGAGAGCAAGATGAGCCGGTGCACGCGCTCCGGATATCGCAGCGCATAAACGGCGCTGAAGTACGCGCCGAGCGAGTGCCCGATGAGCGTCATCTTCTCCAGCCCCACGCGCTCACGCCACTCCTCGAGCGACTCGACGAAGAACGACTCGGCTTCGTACACGCGGCCCGGGACGTCGTCGCGCTTCGCCCGGACTCGAAACGGCACGCGTGCGGAGCGACCCATGCCGAGCCAATCGACGGCGTACACGGACGTTCCGCGGGTGCCAGCCCATCGAGCCAGCGAGGGGAAGTTCAGGAAGAAAAAGCCCAGGCCGGCGCCGTAGCCGTGCAAGAGGACAGCCGGTGGCGGCGCTTCGGGGGAGGGAGACGTGGGCTTGATGGCGAGTGTATTGAGATAATGCTTAGGTTTTGAGAGCGGGACTTGTTCGCTGTGTGCAATGACAGGGCCGTCAGAGGGGCTGGATGGTATCGACGACCCGGCTCGAAAGAAGGGCAGTCGCCTGGAGAGAGAATCAGCAGAAGCAAGGGAAAGGCGTGGCAACCTTAAAGAAATACCTCAAAAGGCGTTCTTCACTGGAGGCTGCCTCCTTCTCACCCGCGGACCACCTAGAAAAATGGATCAAAATGCTGCGCCAAACACGGACCATTTTTTTGCGGACCAGCTACGCAGGCTTGCCATGAAGGTAGAGGGTATCTCCTTCGCAGGCGGTAAGGCCGGTGTACTACTGAGTGGCACAGATTCAGGCATTGTCCTAAGAGTCGTCACGAGTCGGGCCAGGGTTTAACGAGGATGAGATAGGGAGAGAATTGGGAGAAGAGAAAGGTGCAAGGTGTGTTGTTCGGTATCCACAGGTTCAGGAGCCATTTCCACACGACTGTCTGACACACCACGAGGTGCCGGCCCACAACGTCATTACATAGCCGACTTTCATCGCTCTTAGCCGACGTTCTGACCGGCTTTGCGCAGCACCCCTCACCGGTCGGCCTCTGGTTGTTGTGAAAGCCGATGCTAGAAGCTTCCGCCGCAGCTAGGACCCACCAGAACGTTATGTAGCTGGTGTCAGGGACTGCGTTCGTCCTTCCTGGCGGCTGTAACGACGACTCGGCCTCTACATTTGGCTGGCTGTCATGCGGCGCGGCGCGTGTTCATGGCATGTACGCTCATCCTCCATACTGCCCCATACCCATAGGTCCCAACCCACAGAAATGATGTGACCTAGCGTCACCGACTCGCGTAAGATCCGGGCGCAGACATTCGAGGCGGTTTTCCGGCTTGAACTCGCCCCGGTCTTTTCTGCCTCATTGCGCACCCACCTTGGGAGTCTCAGACCTGTTCCTGCTTCCGCCTTGCGCACGCGACACCGCTTTGGCGCTGGCGCAGTGCGGGCGGCGCGCAGAGAACTTTATCGTGAACCCCCAAATTTTTGTCGGTCGTTTTCGGTATGCGAAGGCGCCCGCAAAGGGCGATGAGGTTCGATTCATTCACACCCTCCTGTAGTTGTTTGAGTTTACGGCACCGCATCCTCCAAAGCAAGTCTTGTGATTGGGATAAAAGCAAATACATTTTCGGCCGTGAATTCATGGCTCTGAACGGGTTACAATGCTGCGCTAGTGACTGATCTGTGCGTCATGGGACCTCATCACCCTCTTTTTTTCCGGTGTCAGATGTTGGTGGCGCGAAGTAGCCGCCCAACAAAGTGACTCACTCCGCAAACGTTGGAGGATGGGGGGACAGACGAGGAACGATAGGAAAACAAGAAATAATGTGAGCTGGGATGTGATGGGGAACCTGGAACCTGTAAAGGATGGATGAATTTCGGACTTGCTCCTGCATAAACATTCGGAAAGATAGATCTGTATTGCGAAGACGTGGCAAAGACTGTGCTTCTAATCTGCAAAACTTATACGAAGGGGCGCGGATGAGAATGAAGCACAGACGCCCTGCGAGGTCACATGCACTACTGTGCCTGTTCTGGTTCACGTGGCAACTATCGGATGGATATGGCACGCACAGGACAGTCCTCGGTGGGAAACACTACAGTACTGTACTGGTATGTGTTTCAAGGACATCCAAGGCCAAGGGGAACGTGCGTGCTACACATATACAGAAAAAGGCACGTGTTTTCTCCCTAGCGCTCACTGCTGAATGGCAAGAGGTACACGTTATCTCTTTATTGAAATATGGACGAAGTATAATCGGCAGGACTCATAGATACAGAGCAAATCGCGCCAAGCAGCGGTGTCGCCTCAACGAAAGATGTCCGAGGCACGCGTCCGAGGGGTCGTGGGAATGAAGGAACTGTGCCACGGCAGTTGTTGCCCTGCGCCTAAGAGAGTCTAGTCTAGAAACTACAACTCGGCCTTTCGATGAAGGGGTGGGATAGCCTTTGCCCAGGCCGAGCCAACCAACGGTTGTGCGTGCACAAACGTGCGACTTTTAAAGAAGATGTGCCATCCATTGCCACCGCGGCCACATCTCTCATTGGATGATGGTCTTGAGAATCTAGTGTGCCGCCCCCCGTTGCGTTGTAAACGCTATACGTAAGGCACCGCACAACACACTCGACACGTGGCGATCGTATCTCCACTGAGAACCACCCTATCTGCTCGTGTCACTGAACCTAGCAAATCGGCGCCAACCACTTTGCGTTCGCGGTGGTTCCCATAAGGTGTACGGTTGCTGTGAGCGGTTCTTTCCCGATCCTATTCGATTCGGAGTTCTCCAGATGGAAACCGAGATGTGTATTTCTAAGTCGCGAAGCAGCGGGGAAAGAGTGAAGAGGAAGCACCGTCCAGCGAACGAAAAGGACAACCTGGCTCCAGGTAATGCTAATTCTGCATAAACGAGGAGACAAAACCGTAGCCGCGGCGGAAGAAGACCTACTTCGTGGTATTGGACATGTACCGCGTGGCTTGGATTAATTTTGCGTGAAACCAGAATGGACAGTGTTGCACGTCGATCCATCTAGACCTGGTGGCTGTATCAAATAGCCTGAAGGAGGGCCAGAGCAGGGCTAAGCGGCTAGTCCAGACAGTTACTTCGGAATCTAATTGTTACATGCAATTTGCCATAGGGCCATTGAAACGAGACATTTGTGCCTTGAAAAATGCAAATTCTCGTCAGCAAACGACGACAACCGATCCGCTCCCCAGACGGTCTTGACTAAATATTGTGGGCCACAAATTGAAGCGTGGAACCACGAGGTGCCCCCATGATCGTGCTAAAGAAAGACACCCAGTCTGACATTTGCCACGGTGCGGTTGTGAAGCCGATAAGAATTTGTGCCAGGTGTCTAAGGACTATATGGAGGAAGGCAAGAAGAGCTAATATTTGCCAATAATTCGAAAAGAAGTACACTCGTTAAATGTTGCAAGAACAACCTCTTAACGACATGGAGTCCGATGGATATACTCAATGTCGTGTCCTTGATGGTGCTGATAAGGTTAGTGAAATCCGGAAAGCAAATAAAGATAAGATCCGACTCGTTTATCTGCCATTTGTTGGTTTACGTAAAGATCCCCATGGTCTAAGGTTTCAGATAAGAGCAATTACAATTTGGTGCCTTTGTATCAATGGCTGGGCGGTCTATGTATAGTAAACGGCCTGAACGGCTGTGATCATATATTCCAAATACACACCATTGCAGGGGCCGAATGCCCAAAGGCGACACCGGCCAAGGCCATAGACGTGACCGATGTGCGCCACGTAGCGAAGGCTTCCGTTCTGGTGTAAACTTATTCACGATGATAGATGTAGGCCACTGGGTTGCAGCTGGTAATGCTTGTCAGAGTAAATAAGCGCTAGGTAAGATTCAGGAGCGGGCCTCTGTTACCGGGGACTTGCGATGGGACAACATTTCAGCGATGACTTTCCGGATCGGAACTCACACATGTCCGAGCGGATGCCTTCTTTTGTAATCCGAAATTTGGGAATGAATGGCAACGTAAAATGCTTTGGCAAATTTGATACTTGTTTGGCGATATTTGATGCTCGTTCTAGCACATGTACTGTATGACCGCAGTTTCAGAGAAGTACAGGTGGCCAACAGATTGCTTCCAAGAGAAACGTTTGCATAAATCACGGGCGGGACTAGCCGAACACGGGAAAGTGTGAGGGCGTAAGCTTCCGGACAGGGAGAAACATAGTCCAGGCCCAAGAGCAAGTTCGGGGGGCGAACATGTGAGACTGTGAACTGGCGCGTAACATCAGGGCATGATCATTTGAAGACAACGATATGACCGGAGGTCTGATCACAGACGAGGACATGCAGCTTGGGTGAGGGAAAGTATGCCCCGTGCGCCTGAATGATGGGCCTACCCAGCCAAAATTAGGAAGCGCTCGGAGGAAAGACCGTGATGGAGGTAAGCAGGCTTGGGGTAGCCAATGATGTATGTGGGTAAGGCGCACGTTTGTCAGATGCGTGCAGATCGAGAACGCATTGACGACAAAAATAATGACGGAATAAGGGGTCGGGTAAAGACGTGTTTGTGCCGATGAGAAGTTCCTTTCCCAAAAGAATGGGCCGCTTCGAGCGCGTGTGAGGGGGTGAGGTAAGGGCGTAGATACTGACTTGGATGTGGGGTGAGCTTCGAATGGCTGACGATAGGCGAGGGCAAGCCGCGGGGAGTCGGAACGATGGGTGGGACCGAGTGAAGTAGATAAGAGGAAGTGGAGAGTGAGGGGGACTAATGGTCCGGGGCATGCCGCGCGAAAGGAACTACAGTTACATTAAAGATAGGCAGAAGAAAAGAGTCGGGGAGCGAGGAAATTGAGCGGTGCGATAACGGTTGCCGGGAATAGTTTCTAATGGAGAAAAACGATGCGATTTGCTTGTAGGGCAAGTAGTCGAAGGGGAAGAAACGCAACAGGAAGGCGAGACGAGACAAGACGAGCATTGGCACAAGGAAGGGCGTCAAACCACATGATGAGGTATTACAACGATGATACAATATGGGAATGACGCGCGGGCGACACGTGCGTTTGAAAAGGGATTCGGTTTTTTATTTTTTTTATTTTTATTTTTTCTTGGGTGGACGATGTATGCGACCAGAAGTAAGACTAATTTGAGGAGTGGCCTCTTGAATCAATCGGGGGTTGAGAGTCGTATGGAGAGGAGAGGGTGAAGGGGACGGAAACAGGCTTTAGAGGAGGTGAGGGGAATCTGAGATCATTTTGGAGAGAGATATGTGTCATCAGATGTGGTTCAAAGGGGTCTAGACGCCCGGATCTCGCCTCAACCTCACCTCGCTTCCTCCCTTTTTTTCGTCCACTCGGTAGTCAATATCTATCTCGTTTTTTCCTTTTCCTTCCTCCACCACCTTACGCTTCACGGTCTGCCCTTTGCCCAACTAAACTCCTACGCCCACTTGTCCCCCCCTTGGGTCGACCAATGACGTCCATTCATCATCCCACCTCTACCACCACCAGCAGTGGCAACATCCAATCGTCCTACATTTCTCCGCCATATTCATCCTCCTCCTTCCCAAAGTCCCTTCGCCCCGGGCGGCCTATATCTGATACTTTCCCTTCCGAGCCACTTCCTCTCCCGTCCCCTTCCCCAAACATATATCATCCCAAATCCGATGCCGATCGTGCATTTTCAGAATCAACATCGTCGCACGCCAATCCTTACGCATCATCTTCTCGATCCCGTGTCAGCCCCCGCGAGTCTGCTCCGCGATCGCAACCCATACCTGCTGTCCAGTCCGCCCGCCCGGGCCTTGCATTCCCAACGTCTCCTCATCGTACGCCCAGACCTTTATCAAGGCGCCCCTCCACCCCTTCTACCGCCTCGTCTTCTTCCGACTCTTCCCCACCACCTTCTTCTCACCCCCGCCCCTCTCAACACAACGCAGCCGGTATCGGCCGTAAGGTCGCTGACTCACTACAACTATTCAAAGAGTCGGTATCGTTGCCCGCGACGGAGGTCATCAACCCGCTTGCATTCACGAGGGCTTGTTCTCCCTCACGACGGCGCCTAAGCTCTCGTGCCCCTGCCGATGATGATGACGACGACGTCATAGGGCCTCACTTTGAGTTCGTCAAGCGTGCAGACTGGCCAGAGCGAGAAGCTGCCGCTCTTCGTAGAGAGCGAAGTAGCACCCTCGCGCTTGACCGCCCTCGCGCCCGTGAAAGTGGCGTGGCCGCCGCCAGAGAACAACGCGAAACTGAGTCGCGCAGGAAGGAACGTGCTGACTTGCTCAAGGATGGTGGCCTCGATGATCGGACACATTCCAACAAAGACCTGGCCAAGCAACAGGACTCTCGCGGTCGTCTCCGTGATCGTCAACAACGACTTGAGAAACCCAGTGTTGTCCTGTTCTCAAACGCTCCGGCGGCCCCCCACGCTCCGTCTCATCGTGATCTGGGTCTCGCGCCTATCTTGACCTCTCCTCAGTCATACCCCTTATCCCTTGCTCGCTCCCCGGGTGAGCCCATACATATCCCCATCTCACAACGTCAGTCCTCTTCGGACTTTGTGCCGATCACCACACTTTCCCCTGCATCTGTATCCAAGCATGCTCGTACTTCCGAAATATCGCATTCACGGTCACAAACTCCCGTTCGCGCCGTGTCACAGTTGCCTTCCCGCACTCTCTTCCCCGATTCCGCATCCATACCCTCCCCATGGACCACTGACGATGAGTCTGCATGGGAATCGGCTTCTGTCACTAGTAGCACGTCGACTTCGTCCCCACCCTCTCCACCGGAACCCATCGAGTCCCATCCCGATGTGACGTGGCCGATAGACGATGAATATCATGCAATGTCCAGACACACTTCCATTGACCACGATGTTGATATCGATGACCAATATCATGCTCGATTCGATCTCTCAGAGGATACCTTGCCTCATATCCCCTTGCGTCCGTTTCGAAATCAGGTGGGTGGACACGCCTCAATATACAAATTTACCAAACGGGCAGTTTGCAAGGTGCGTATCACCGTTATGTTATACATGTCTGATGCTCACATAAAACGCGAAGCCTCTTGTTTCGAGGGAGAATCTGTTTTACGAGGCTGTTGAGCGTGAAGCTCCCCCTCTACTTGACTTCATCCCTCGTTACTTAGGTGTCATGCTCGTCAGCTACCGCAAGGTACCTAAGAGCAAAGAGCCCTCGGTGAAGCCTAGCGATCATGGACCTACCCGACCTCCTCTCCATAAAGTTATCACAGACTCCGCTGCTTTACCCGTCAGGCCATGCGAGCCATTGTCAGCGGAAGCGCATGAGGCAGTTACCGACAGTGATGACGAGGCCGAACTCCCCGAAGTCATTCTTGGTCGCAACCGCCATATTATTCCTGAGTGGATGTTTCGCGGTGCCCGCAGCCGTGCTCATTCGCATGCGACTCTCCCGCCAGCTGGCGATCTCCATGCTCAGCGCCCCCATCGTTCCTTCCTCGCCGGCACTTTGTCCAGCCCAGACCTTGGTTCGCCTGGTTCGCAGAGCAAGCCTGGGTCCGGCTCATCAAGCCCAAGTCCCTTGGTGCGTCGAGGTTTATTGGCAATACCTGGTGATGCCACCGAGATTCCTACAACCCCTGCCAACTCCCCCAATGTGTCTATGAAAGTGCTACAGGGCCAGCTTCCCACGTCTGTGCGCGGGAGGTTCTTCGTCGGTGGTGAGAACGCTGATACGGGAGGTGGTCATGCGCGCCCTCAAATACGCTCAATTTATTCTGCTCCTGTTCACACACAGCCGACTTCACCTCATGCCTCAGGAAGTGGACGGTTTGGCGGACTCGGGTCAACAACGGTCAATACCAAGCTAAAAGACCACGTATTTGGCACGATCATGCGTAGGTTCCAGCGACGCCGGGGTGGCCGGTGGCACGGTGGTGTGCGTACGGAAGATGAGGGCGATATCGCGGACGCTGAAGGTGAAAGCGATGGTGTTATCTCCGGGGTAGATTCTATGGCGCGACGACGGAAGAAGCTCAGTCGTGTCGACCGGCTGAAGGCGGAGGAAGTCCTCGCGCAAGTTGAGTCCCTACGGCGCGTTCAAAGTGAGCAGGATATGACGAAGATGAGGGCTTTTCACGACGTAGCGTCGAGCACTAGCGGCCCACACGACCTCTTTGACTTTGACGACGAACACGAGGCTCGACTTGATGGTGATGGTGTGGCCATTCGGCGGCGTAGCTGTTCACGTGCAGCGACCATCGACTCACCACGGTTCGGTCGATTAAGACCTCCTTCACCACTCGAGGGTCCACATCACTCCATTCACCGCAAGGAATCGGACGACGTCACTCGTCAGAATCATTTCATCCTGATGGAGGATCTTACCGGCCGCCTGAAGCGCCCTTGCGTGCTGGATCTCAAGATGGGTACGCGCCAGTACGGGGTGGATGCCACAGCAGTCAAGAAGAAAAGCCAGCGCAAAAAGTGCGACCGCACGACAAGCAGGTCTCTGGGGGTGAGAATCTGCGGAATGCAGGTAAGTTTTACGCTTCTTTACCTTCCTCACAAAAATGTCTTTTCTGCCGTCGCCTCCCTATCCACTTTATCGACATTCGCCTGACATTGTATCGACGTCATCGTTTAGGTTTGGAATCACCTCACGCAGTCGTACGTCATGCAAGACAAGTACCAAGGTCGGGACATCAAGAAAGACGAGTTTCCTGCTGCGCTCGCATCGTTCCTACACGACGGGGAACGTGTACTTGCGTACCAGATTCCGGGCATTCTTGGCAAGATCTATGCACTCACCCGTATTATCAATCGCCTCAAGGGGTTCCGCTTCTATGGTTGCAGCCTCTTGTTCATCTATGATGGCGATCACGAGGTCCAAGAGTCGCTAGGGGCCGGTTATTCTGACTACCCCTCTGTACATAGCCATCGTAGTGAATCGCTGGAGCGTCATCGAAGGATGCATCGGACTACCCGGAAGACCTCCCTGGACCGTTCGTCTACGTCTCTTCGACGCTCACACAGCGATGACGTACTCGGCGGGCCAATCGACCATCAGTGTTCGCGCAAGCCTCCTCGTGGCGAAGTGAACATCCGTATCGTCGACTTTGCACACATGACGACTGGCCACGACTGGCTGCCGTACCCGGAGGGCTATGATCATCGCGCCTCGCAAGAAGCCGATAGCGGAAAGGGCTACTCTTCGGAAGTTGACCCTGAAACGGGCTTAATCTATGCGCGTTTCCTGCCGCACAACCCCGATGAACCCGACCGCGGTTTCCTATTCGGACTGAAGAATCTTGCCGAGTCGCTTGAGAAGATCTACAATGACGAGCGGCTGAGACAAGTCAAGTCGCGTGATGATCCATATGCTGCGAAGGACTTGCTACCGCCACTGTCAGTCGACTCGAAGCGTGTGTTCCAGGAGATCATGAAGCTGGAGGATCCCGACGACTGGGGTTATCTTTCGACCTGACAGCCGTTCGTCTCACTTCTTTTTATCATCTGTCCATCGTTGCCCTTCATTTCTTCTTTTATTGCATTTATCCACGTATTTGTTACTGCATATTTCTCTCTGTTGCACATGACTATCTCTTCCCCCAATCACGCCGATACTGTTCCCCCCACACATCACAGCCATATCTTCGGTTGAGTTCCACCATTATAATAATAATGCCGCATGTATTTAACGACATCAACAAGTACCGTATCTGTCTGCTGGCGGCGGTTCTGTTGGCTTGTTAAGTCTGTTTGCCCTGTAGACATGTGCCGTGGTCCTGTGATGAATGTTAAACGTGTATTTTCCTTCACTCAGTGGCAAGAGGTCGTGTCCCCGTAAACCTCCATATGTTATCACAGTGAGTATATTTTAGTTTGCGAGTGAGCGAACTTCGGTAGTCTAATTCCTGACATTCACTCCGGGTCTGCATCCTGAACGTATTTATGCCGGATATCCTTCCATTGTTTCTGCACAAAGCGTGAGCGATTCATTAGTGAAACATCAGGTACCAGGGGAAAGGAAGGGGGGGTCGGGTCGATTTTCACGACTTACCCCGCGGTTCCACGAGTCCCAAAAGTTAGTCACTGCGACATCGAAGCCAATGCTGAAAGCGAAGGCCCCGGCGAAGATGGAGGTCACATAGACACCTGTGTTTTGCGGGGACAGAATGAGAAAGGCGTGAAAGGTTTGAAGATAGAGGAGGGGCGTTCACTGTTTCGCTTGACAAGCGCGTTGTAAAAGGCCGTGGAGAACTGGCGAGGGGGAAATTGGTGGAGTCAAAAAATCGTGAAAGGTGAAAATAGGATTTCAGAAAGTCGTACCGCCATGGACGGATGAGTTGGGGGTAGAGTCGACAGAGGAAAGTGAAGTAGTTGATGATGGGTCTTTGTTGCGGGTCCACTGCGAGTCCGTTTGGCAAGCTGGCGTCGGGTCGGGTCGGAGTCCGAACGCGTATCAGCACTGTACGACCAACCAACGCGTTACTTGACTGTACTGTACGAAACCGAGGTACAGGACGAACAAAAACATCCCAAGGATGGCTTTACGAACCCTGCGAGCCTCCTCTCTAAGTCTTACACGACAATTTCACTGTCCTTTTTCCATCTCGTCGCAGCGGTATCGAAATGTCACCTATCTTGCCTCCACTGGTATTCATTCCGACGACGGACCACCAACTAGCGCTCTCTACCCTCGCATCAAAACCACGAATACTACATATCCCACCATTACTGCCACCACCACCACCACAATCGACCTGAGCACGCCCGCCACCACCAAGCCCAACAAGAGGCCCCAGAACAAACCCAAAAGCGACAACAACCCACTCCGTCTCGACCTCTCCCAGCACGGCTCACCACCACAACCATACCGCATCCACGTCGCCTGCACGCCGAACAACACGCACATCGTCATCAGCGACCCGCGGGGGCACCCGCTCAAAGCGAGCACCTGGTCCGGCGGCTCGTGCGGCTTCAAAGGCGTGAACCGTTCGGGCTACGAAGCGGGCTACCAGTGCGCCGTGCGCGCCTTTGCGCGGATCAAGCAGCTCGCGGAGGAAGAGGGCAGCGTCGGCGCGGGCGTGGGCGTCGTGCCGCACGCGCGATTCGAGGTGCTCTTTAGAGGGTTTGGACAGGGCCGCGACGCGGTGTTCAAGGCGCTCATGACGAGCGAGGGCGACGATGTGCGTCCGTATGTGGTGCGCGTCACGGACAATACGCCTATCAAGATCGGGGGGACGAGGGCCAGGAAGACGCGGCGTTTATAGCGCGCGCACGTTGGTTAGTTTTTTCACGTTGCGTTTTGTATCGTACGTTGTGTGAGCTCCCCCTCCGTCATCGATTAGGCGTTCTTGCCCCCTTTTTTCTGAGCTTGTCTGACCCTTTGCTGTCCTGCCAAAGCGGTTGCGCCACTTTGCATCTTTCCCATCCCTTCCCATTGCAGTTACCATCACAAATTAGGCCTCTCCGGAAGGTCCCGCTCGGTGGGACTGAGTTGTGATGTGTTCGTCCTTGTTGCGGGGAAGTTGGGGTTTTTGCCTAGATTGGAGTAGATGCGAAGGCGCCCCGTTTTTTTTTTCATTTGGGGTTTGGGGATGAGCTCCGGTTGAATGGAGGGACATCTGACCAGAGATATGATACATCACACGCACGTTGGTATTAGCTCATTTTGACGATACACACCCTCGACAAGGAAGAAGGATATAAACCGTCATGGAGGACATAAGAATTAACTGTAGCAAATCTAGTAATGTAAGGGAGAAGCACGTGGGTGTGGCTCAAACGGTGACAGCGTCATCAATGTCCAGTCGTCTACGTTTCGCAGCAGGGCAGTCAGACGGCTCGTCGTCATCCACCACAACAATTGGCGATGACGGGTTGGCATCTGCCTCCGCCAGAGCGTCAGAGCCGCCCGACGGTGAGGGTGTAGGTAAGAGCGCATCCATAGGCGGCGGCGCGCTCCGTGTAGGCAGTGGCGCCGTCGTGAACGGCCCCGTACTCGGAGGCGGCTTCTCCTTCTTTTCCACCTGTGCACCCATGTCACTGGGTGCCGAGCCGCGCGTGCGCTTTCCACGACCTCGCCCGCGCGCACGACCCTCAGTCTTGATCCGTTCTTTCAGAAACCGCACGATGTGGTTCTGAAGGATCTCGAGGGCCTTCTGCGCACCGAGGGCTTCAAGCTCTCGTAGCTGTTCCGGCTTGAGGTGAGAAAATATCGTGGGGTTGAGGATCAGCTGGTTCTCGTGCAGGACGATCGGCGGCGTCGACAGATGCGGCGCGGCAGAGTTTGTGCCTTGCGCGTCGCTGGGCGCAGCTGAAGGATGGGAAGCGGGCACAGGTCCGACGATGATAGGGAGGATAACGGACGCTGGTATAGCAGGGATAGATGATACTGAAGAAGATGTGGTAGTGGGTCCGGCAGGCGTGGTGTCAGTCGTGATTTGTGATGTCAAATTTGAAAGAGAAGAGTTCAGCTGTGCCGATGAGGAGTCTGCGGGTCCAGGAGATGCTATTGAAGTGGTTTGTTGTGAAGGTTCAACCTTGACTGTCGGTCCAGATGCCAATTCTTGTGCTGGTTGAGGCGCAGCCTCCTTCTTGAATGCCAAGGGAGTAGATGTGAGAGGCGGCGGAAGTGGCGTGCCTTTCGGTTCGCCGCGGACACTGCGTTTAAAAGGGGGTTCTAGCGTAGCCGTTGATTTACCCTTTCTTCCACCCACTTTGGTGTCTTTGCCTCCAGCAGCAGCGCTGGTGGCAGCACGGGCTTCCTGCTCTTCGAACATACGTTCGCAGTCCGCTTCGACCGTCCAGTAGAAACCCTTCCCACGTTCGCCAGCAGACCTCTCCACCTTCCGGAAGGCACGATTCGAGGAGAGATTATGTCGAACTGATTTCTATATCGAGTGATGCGTCGGTATGTCTCGGACACGTCACGAATGAATTGGACATACCTCCCATCCTGTCTTCTCATTAAAACGGTACCAGTCAAAGGTTTCCATCATCCATGAAATGATATCTTGCAACGTGGCCTTGCCACCAAGCGACTTGATAGCACGGTAACAAAGTTGTGCATACGTGAACGGTGGCTTTGGAGGCATGTCCTCAGGAGCGGGCTTCGGTCGTGGTGGGGGTGCTTCCGGTTGCTTACGTGCCTTTCCCGTCGTGGACTTGGACTTTCCAATCGCATTCGTATTCGGAAGTGCTTGGGCTATAGGGGGTGGTAGGGGCGGGCCTTTACGCGGTGGGGGAGACGCGGGACCGGGAGGAGGAGAAGCAGAGGGAAGCGGTGAGGGAGGGGATAGAGATGTGATGTCAACAGATGGAGATCGTGGCCGCGCGTGGGACAGTTGGGGACTAGGAGTTGTGGAGTCCTCAGGAGCAGGCGGGGGTGGAAGCACGAAGTGGAACGTGCGCGATGCTATCTGGATCTGCGAACTGCCCATGTGTAAGTAGGGTAAGAGACACGTGTGAGCAAGAGACGAATTACCGTTCGCGCAAGGGAACTTTGTTTCCCTTACCGCACCACGTCCCATCCACCCAAGCACCGTTCCTGCCCAGCACGACCAAAACAAAGCGCTCCTCTTCCTCCTCGTATTCGATGCGGGCATGGAGACGCGAGACGCTCTTCAGGGGTCCGAGGTCAACGTCGACCTGCGTCTGTTCGGACGAAGAAGCGGTAGATGTAGGGATGCAGCGACGGCCGATAGTGACGTTGAGGGTCTGGAGGTAGTACGTGAAGGTTGGGAAGACAAGGCTGTAGTACGCGCTAATCTTGTCCGAGGCAGGCTCCGGGTTGAAAGAAGGGTCATCGATGAGAGCGGAGACATGCTGGGAATCTGGAGGAGGAGAGGCAGTACGTGAGGCCATTGGTGAGAAGTCTGTGAGACGAGTCGAGACAAGGGGGATGACTCTGCTTTCCCGAATTAACACCATCACGTGGCAATTACTCGTGCTCGTGCTTCCGTCACCGTCATTCCGTCCGTCATGTCTTTGCAGCCCGTCAAATCGACTGTGGACAAACTCGCGGACAAAGATGTTGACTCGACAGACACCGAGCTTCGCTATGCTGCATACGGTGCTCGTCTCAGAACAGCCCTTCGGGCTGGTCAGCGATATTTGGCCTACGTACGATTCTCCCCTCATTTCGGTCAACTCGGACCCGTGACAATGATACACGCCTTCGTTCTATCAGACCAGTGACGTTGGAGAGGCTTTTCGGCCCATCGTACCTCCCTCATTAGTGACGGCAGCATACGGTATTTCATGGCTGTACTTGGCGGGGTAAGATCCCACATCCATTCCGTTCGGTTCGCCGTCAAACCTACCCTCCCTTCAGGGATGTAGGTTACGAATCCTACAAGGCTCAACGACGCGGTCCTACACCTTTCGAAGCCGCTCACTTTACGGAACCGACTCGCGTGGGTCTCGTCGCGGTGAAACGAGCAGCGTTCCAATCCGTGGCTTCTATGTGAGTTCAGGTACACCATTGCCGTATCATCTCGAAGTCCAACGAATGTTCGTAAACCAAGGGCACTTCCCGCCTTCACCATCCACACTGCCGTTAAGCAGGCGAAGAAGGCTTTTGACAAGTCGTCCAATCTCCGACTCCGTACTTGGGGTCCAACTATCACCGGACTAGCTATCGTTCCTGCGCTTCCTTATCTCTTCGACCATCCAGTTGAAGCAGCCACCGATCGTGCTTTTGAGTGGGTCGAGCACCAGCTTGCAAAATCCGACAAGGGGACAGGGACTGGCACCGATTAATCCACTCATTGATATACCACTCCATGTTGCCCAGACTTTTGTCAGCTTAGGAGGATAGATGTCCCACAGTGACGGCGCATACATTTGTTTGTTTAGATTCCTGCTGCGGCTGCTACAATAACACAAGGTGACAATAAGTTACTGAGTTTTGTTTGAACTTCTCGCCATCCCCAGAAAAAAAAAGTACACATTAAGCTTGAAGGCCCTCATACCGAGCGACCTAATGCAAGTGGTATTGAACTGATTGCGTCAGGTGGGATGACGCCGGCTTCGGTGACTACAGCCGTTATGCTGGATGGGGGTGTAAGGTCGTATAATGGATTGAGAATCTCCAGGTTAAGTTGGTTCTGGATAACCAGGGAAACCGGCGATTGGTTCCGGGGGAAAGATGAGAATGGATCGCCTTGAGGAGCTAGATGCGCTGTCAAGCCCGTTCATCATGGAAACGAGTGCAACAACTCACCTAGCTCATTCTTTGTGAAACTATCTAAACGCACGCCCTCCGAAAATTTGTAAGTCTCGCAACAAACGACGACAGGTACCGAATGTTGCTTTGCCATCATGGCCACCAGTGCCGTACCCGCACGGGAGAAGACAGCACCATTAGAGTGGATGGAATGGGCGCCGACCAAAACAATTGAAACTTCAGAAATAACAGAACCCAGGGCAGGTAAAAGCAGGTAGGTACATGGTATGGAGGCGGCCGCAAGGACAGAGAGTAGGCGCTTCCCTGTGGTGTGTTAGAGAAAGATAGACACCACGCGAGGCTAGGAATACCTTCGAGCATAGGCCGTGAGTCCACACCGATCACAGAAAAACGAGTTCCCTCGGCCCATGCCTCTAGGAGAACCTTCTGAACGACGGATGATCTTGGTCACATTGTCAGTGTGAGTACAAGGAATAGGTGCTGGTATAGTCACCTGGCGTAGGTAAGCACGACGTCGCCATCGTGGATCTTCTTCATCGCAATCTCTTGAATGACCTGATCAGCAATAATAATCCGATCTCGAATGTAGTTATCGATTTTGTCACAGAGTGCATCCTTTGCCTATAAGGCAAGGTGGGTGGGAGTTAGGGTCCTTGGGAATACGAAGGACGAGGGTGTGAAGCGCACATCCTGTTCGGGAAGATCGATATCCGAGCCACTGATCTCTAACTTGAGCTGCCGAATCGCATTTCCCATTGTCACTGACATCGGACGTGCAGCGACAAGATGGCTAATCTGAACGGAAAGATGAGTCATGAGGTGCCGTGACAGCGTGTTATTCGGGGGAGTTGTGTAGTCTTGTATGACCTTCCGGGTGGTTGCTCATTAGCGTGGCCAACCCACACAACCATTGGGGAAACCTCACTCGCTTGAATACGGAGAGTGTCGCGATGCATCGCGCATTCGCACCACAGATCTTAAATCCCGCAAACATCAAGCCGAGACGGTCGATGGCTGGATGCACATCGCCCTTGGCAACATGTCCCACGGGCTTTTGGAGGACGAAGTGAGAAAATATGCGTAGCCCACGCCCGGCTGAATCTTCAGTGGCTGCCTTGGGGTCCTTCGTACTTTTGTGGGGAGGGCCGCTTGGGCCCACGGCGAGCGAACCTTTTGCCTGCACGGGACTTTCACTACCCTTACCACTCTTCTTGGGGTGTGATAACGTAGATGGGGTTTGATGGGGTTGTTTGGCCGCGGGACCGCCGGTTTGTGTTCCGGCTGTGGGTGCTTTGGTTGCAGCCGCGGCTGCCTTTGCTGCGCGCTGACGCTCCTGTAACTCCCTTCGTTCAGCTTTGGTCATTTGTTTCTGAGACTTGGGGGCCGGTTTTGCGGACGGTGAATCGGTTTGCCCAGTTCCATGAGTCTGTAGAGAAAGGGAGGGTGCCCGGTTATGTTTTGGAGGGTCGGTCGACATGGCCAAAAAAGGAGGAGAGGGAGAGTGTGGAATGTAATTACGTTATCGTCCGCAACGCGTAACATTCAAACGAGTCGGAGTCGGATGCTGGACCGTTCACGCATCTTTTTCTTGACCCTCTGACGAAAAAGGGCTTCACCTTTATATTCATCATGGTATGTTCATCTCCATCCGCACCCTTCTCGCTATCTTAACCTGCGTATCCTTGAAGGGTGTACCCGCATTATTCAGATGGTTGAGCAAAAAGTACCCCAAAATTAGTGTGTGCTTCCACATCAGTCAGCGTGCTTGATCTCACTTTTTGCTCAGTTAGCGCCGTCGTCGAGGAAGAGGAGACAAAAGTTCAAGATGACAACGGGAATGATGTAGTCGCCCCGATTAATATGGCGCGTCCAAACCCCAATGAGGTCGAGTTCGACAACCTTTATTTAGATATGAATGGCATCGTGTGTCTTTATTCAACCTATTCTACCCTTCAACTCGGTTGACCATGACCAGGTTCATCCCTGCACTCATCCAGAGGGCAAAGTCCGTATTCCCCAGATTGTTCACAGGTGTTCACCGTAGTCTTATACTTGCTTACAGCCTGCACCAGAGACGGAAGGTGAGATGATGATCGAGGTTTTCAAGTACACCGAACGTGTTGTCAACATGGTTCGGCCCCGAAAACTCTTATTCATGGCTATCGGTGAGTTCGCCTTTGATGTGTATGACGTTCTGCCAGTAACCACCCTCACTCTCAAGATGGTGTGGCTCCCCGCGCAAAGATGAACCAGCAGCGCTCACGTCGTTTCCGTACTGCGCAAGAGGCTCATGATAAAGAGGAAGCTCGCAAGGAGTCTGTCGCCCTATGGGAATGTGAGTGAACTATTTACTCCGAGCTATCACGACGTTAACATCCGTAACCAGCGATGGGGAAGACTATAAGCGAGGACGATAAGAACAAGAAGCCCTGGGATTCAAACGCCATTACGCCAGGCACACCGTTCATGGAGCTTTTGGCCAAGTCGTTGCGATATTGGGTTGTTCAAAAGTTGAATAACGACCCTGGTTGGAAACAGGTGAGTCACACACTCAATCTTACCTCTTCTGGGTCACTCATCAACGCTCAGCTCGAGGTAATCATTTCTGATGCAAGCGTCCCCGGTGAGGGTGAGCACAAGATTATGGATTACATTCGCCGACAGAGGGCGAATAAAGGACACGACCCGAACACTCGTCACGTCATCTATGGTCTAGTAAGTTTATCACCTCTTGCCATGTGTATGCCACTGACATTGCATTTCAGGACGCAGATCTTATTATGCTGGCACTCGCCACGCATGAGCCTCATTTTAGGGTTCTACGGGAGGATGTGTTCGCTAATTCCGGCAGTGCGACAGCGTGTCGTCTTTGTGGTCAAGAAGGACACTTTGCCGCCCAATGTACTGCATTGAAGTCGGAAATACAAAAGCCCCCGCCTTCGGAGAAGAAACCATTTATTTTTCTCGACGTCAGCGTTCTGCGCGAGTACTTGGAACCCGAGCTTAACGTCACCCAAGCCCCGTTTCCATTTAACCTTGAGATGGCGATTGATGACTGGGTGCTCTTGATATTCTTTGTCGGCAATGATTTCTTGCCTCATCTTCCATCACTTGAGATTCGAGAGGGCGCGATCGATACCTTGCTCAAAATTTGGAAGGATGAGCTCCCGAGAATGGGTGGCTACGTTACCAACCATGGACAATTAGTATTGCACCGCGCTCAGATTATTCTTGAGGGTCTTGCAAGGCGTGAAGATGACATCTTTAGGAGGCGTCGTGAATGTAAGCAAAACTAATTTATCGTCCCCTGGCCAGCATTTATAGCAACCTCTAGACGAAGAACGCCAGAACCACAATGCGAAACGTCGCAAAGTGGAAGCTCAAAGTACTGGAACTGGACCTTCTCCTAGCCTAAACTTGTCAGCCGATCTGAATGCCCCTCGCAAGTCGAACGACTTCGCTGCGAAAGCTGATTCTATTGGCATGGGGGGCATTAAAGATGCAGACGCGGTCAACAATGCAGGTGCCGCAGCATGGGCTCTTGGCGGCTCCAACCGTGACGTTGTCGCCAATCGCGCTGCTATCCGGATGGCCAATTTGAGTGCTGCAGAGACGTTGAAGGCTGAGTTGGTCTCGCTCATGCCAGTGAAGTCCCGCGCCCACCCCCCCAAAGCTATTGTGGCTCCCCCGCCACCCCCGCCTGCGCCTGTCGATTATAATGTCGGACCTGGGACTGCAGCTGATATGGATATTAAAGTTCCCGGGCTCGGGGCTGGGGATCCCGAGGCACTGGTCGCTGATGCCCACGTGGATGACACGAGTGTCGACGGAGTTGAAATGAGCAGCATATCTGCTACTACGGAGGCTCCGCCTGTAGCAGGTGTAAAGCGGTCCTTTGAAGCTATATCGGATTCCCCTGTGGATGAAGACTCCGCCGGAGATGGAGATGATGATGTTGACGCTGATGCGACGTCCGCATCAAAGTCCCTTGCTTTCAAGGTCAACGCTGACGGAACTGTTGAACAAGAGGATACGGTCCGGTGGGTCTTCTGAGGCAATCGATCTACGCGCTTGCGCCTCAAACACTTCTTAGGTTGTGGGAACCAGGATATAGGGAACGTTACTACCAGCAGAAATTTGGTGTTGAATACACAGACCAGGAGTTCAAGAAAAAGTACCGCATCCCATTGTTTATCGTAAAGGCCATGCTCATTTAAGCACATTTCGCAGAATCACAATCCATTATGTTGAGGGTTTAGCATGGGTCCTCGCGTATTACTACCAAGGTGTACGGCTAAATCTTTGACCTGACCGCGTCACGGCTGTTGATATGCATCTGATGCACAGACTCCATCATGGCAATGGTATTATCCTTACCATTTTGCTCCCTTCGCCGCCGATTTCGATGAAGTACACAAAATGGACATACGTTTCGAGCTTGGCAAGCCGTTCCAGCCTTTCGAGCAGTTGATGGGCGTGTTTCCAGCTGCAAGGTGAGTCCTTGTATATATTTATGACCACTGTTCTGATCAGTGGTTCTGTAGCCGGCAACACATACCAGCGGTCTTCCATTCCTTGATGACAGACGAGGACTCACCTATCATCGATTTCTATCCCACATCATTCGACATCGACATGAATGGCAAACGCATGGCATGGCAGGGTGTGGCCCTTCTACCTTTCATCGATCAGAAGCGCCTATTAGATGCAATGGCCATCCATTACCCTAAGCTGACGGAGGACGAGGTGCGACGCAACACCTGGGGCAACAATGCCATCTTCACATCAGAAGAACATTCTTTGTACCCCTCCCTCGAGGCCCTGTATGGTAAGAAAAAGAAGCATGAGGTGAGCCAACCGTCGATCCAGTGTAATAAGTCATGACGAGCCCTTTCAGCCTGTTGCCATGGATGTGGAAGCTAGCAAAGGCATCAGTGGAAGCGTGCTCCCGGACCCTGACTGCATACCTGGTTCCACATACTACAGCCCTCTTATAGAGGAAGACCAGGCCGACATAAAGCACGATCGCTCGTTGTCGGCTATCTACCTTTTCCCAAAACAACTGAGCCCACACCGTTCGATCTTTCTTCCGGGAGTTCGCCGCTCGCCACGTATTCTTGCTCCCGAAGACCTACGTGGGGGTGGGGGACGGCCTCGCGGAGGTGGGGGTGGAGGTCGAGGTGGCTACAATAATCACGATTATGGTGGCCATGCGTCAATCTACGCAAGCCCGATGCACCATGTCCAACCACCGTCATCATATAGCAACGGGCGCGGTCGACATTCTAATGACTACCAACATGGACCTCCCTCGTACCCCTCTCGGCCACCGCCACCGCCACATCAATACAGGGAGGGATACGGATCGGGCGGTCCGCGGTCCTACCCACCGCAATCCACGTACAGCGGCGGAAACCCTTCTTACTCGAATAGTCGTGGCGGAAACCCATCGCGCCCAATGTCTGGCCCGTATAATAGGGGCGGATATCACTCTGGACCCCCGAGCAGAGGCGGTTACGGTAGGGGTGGCGGCGGTGGCGGAGGAGGAGGAGGAGGATACAATGCTGGCGGTAGTAGTGGGGGTGGTTATGGTTATGGTGGTTATGGAAATAACGGAGGAGCAGGAGGAGGATTCGGAAATGCCCCGCCGTATTCGAGCGGCTACAATTCTAGTGTCTACGATGGTGGCTACAGCTCAAACCGCGGTGGCCCGCCACGAGGGCGCGGTCGAGGTAGAGGTTACTGAATTATTAGTTATTAGCTAACATTCGGACTAGGGAACGGCCACTACTTCTACGCTTACTCTTGTTTAGCATTATTCATTGTTTCTTTTTATATGCTTACTTCTAGTTTCGTATCTTTCCGCAATCAGACATTCGAAAGCAACATGGAACTTTGTGTGTCACCCTTTGGTTCGCCATGATGTACTGAGTTCAACCACACGTCGGCAAGGTGCCATCTCCGTTATATCGATGATATCAAAGGGTACAGAAGGTACAAATCTCGATTATATGCCAGTTCGATTCCTCGTGCCGTAGCCAAAAAAAAACAAATGGAAGTATAGTTGTGCCCAGGGCACTGGAACGTGCACGACACTATATCTTAGCGCTCAGCTTTCAATCTCCCCGATCAGTACGTGGCTCCATCGCGCGGGGTGATGCAAGTGATGAAAAGCGCATACGTCCTCTCGCGCTCACGGGCGCGACGGCGGGCCTTCTTCTCTTTGTTCTTACGCTTCTTTTCGGCCTTGCGCTCCGCTTTCCTCCGCTTCGCGTCGGCGGCATAAGTACCGTAGTAGGCGCCGCCACCGCCACGTGCGTATTTGCCGGCGGAGCTGTCCGAGTCAGAGGAGGAGGGCGAGGAGCTCGAGTCTGAATCCGAGCCGTCGCCGAAGCCCGGGAGGTTGCGCTCGGACTGGCCGATCCATGGGCCGGAGCGTCGCTCGTGGCCTTTGAAGAGGACGACCTCGACGCCGCGTTGTGCGAAGAACGAGTTGTTCCAGAGGTCGATCAGCTCGGCGGTCACTTGTGAAGGTCGCGATGCGCGGGTCGGGTCGTTGCTGGGCAGTTTGCCGGCCCACGAGAGCGCGAGGTCCTTCAGAGACGGATCGTCAATGAACGATGCCCAAAAAGTTCTTTGCCGAGAGAACTAGGAAACGTACCTGAATGAAGCGGATCCAGTCTTCATGGTAAACATCATGCGGCACGAGGACCTTTGGCATCCTCGGCATGTTCTCGTAAAAGTCGTCCATATCTTGGATCTTCATAGTATCGAAGAACGTGTACGACTGCGCAAGATTCGCGGGACGACTGAAGCCATCGGGTGGAGGGAGCATCTGCGGTATTTGCTCTACCCCACCGAGCATCGCGACACCGCCAACGTGGGGGGACCTCGGGGGCATAGCACCAGCGTATTGGTGACCAGACTGCCCGTATGGAGGAGGGGGCGCTCCCGGCAGAGGCGATGCAGCACGGGAATGAGGACGTGGAGGAGGGTAGACTACGCCCGGGACACCACCGGGGTTCGGCGATGGATTGCGGGATCGGTTCGCGTACGGTCCAGCCCCGGGAAGGGGTGACGGCGCACGCTGGCCGTATATTGCTCCCCCTGGGGGCATCACAGGATTGGGAGAAGGTGCCCTGGAGCGCGACAGGATCGCTTGGGCTTGCTCGGAGTAACCAGCAGGTGCGGCGCGGTACGGAGAGGGTGCGCGGTGTATGTCGGGCCCATGCCCGGACGCCGGCGCATACCCAGGGTTCGGATATCCTGCTGCGGGAGCTTGGGGCGGATACCCCAGATTCGTGACACCCATGTTGGGCGATGGCGGTGCGATCGGGTGCTGATAAGGCGACCCTGAGGGTTGCCCGACGAGATAAGAAATGCGGGCCTCGGTGCATGGGTAACCCTTCGCTTACTGTTATATTCGCCCACAGAAGGACCCCGAGCACGGTTAAGGTCAACGTTGTCCATACGCCTGTCGAGGTCATTCATGGGGTTCGTGTAGGCCCCATATGGGCCACGGGCTTCCCTTTCTCGAGCTTGGCGTTCTTTCTCTTTCCTGAGGCGCTTCCCAGCCTCCTTCTCTTCCTTGCGAATGCGGTGCTCCTCATCTTTCTGCCTACAAACACGCCAGGATGTCATGTCAGGACTCGGAGGGGTGCATCCGGGCTGAGGCTAGGTCACGGACCATTCTCTCCTTGCCTTCTCATCTCCTCTTCGATTCCAGGACGATACGAAATCCTAATCGATCAATTTGCAACTGATCAGAGATTACGGGGCAAAGGGTTATTGTTAGTTGAACCACATACCGAGTTAGCAGGCTGGGCGCCAACGGGTAACACACTAGTGGCTTCAGCTGGTACCCACTGTATACCACTCACAACGCCATTGGCTGTCTGGTAGCTGAAATGAAAGTAACTGTAAATACCACTCCCTCGCAGTCGACACAATGAGAGTGATTAACCTGACTGGTACAGCCCTAGTACGACCACAAGATAATGAGCGTCCATCGCGACGACGATCAAAGAGATTATAGGTTACACTTCACTCACTTGAAAGGATGGTAAGTGACTTTGCCATCAGGACTGCTGGATGTCGTATAAGTTATTGAGCCCGCCTGAATTTGACCAGATGGATTGGCAGGTGACGGCTGCAGCGCCTGAGTCGGTGGGATCGGACTAGGAGGTCCGTGTCCGTACGGGTTCGGGCTCGACGCACGGGGCGGACCATATCCCATTGGGGATGGGCTTGGGGCACGAGGTGGGTACGGGGACGGGCTAGGAGCACGGTATAATGACATGGCTCACTCGTAGATGAGGACAAGAGGACAAGGGTAAGAATGGAGCCGTCCCAATATATATATTGCAAAGCCCTCAGCCTCATGCAGATGCAAGCCGAGATGGCGCTAAGGTACTTCCTTCTAATCAATAGAAATCATGATGAAGGTCACTAACCCTAGATAGCGCTCGGAAATGATTCTCCGCTCAGCAGCAGGCGTACACGTGGGGAAATATATACAAAGAGGCCGGAGGGGCATGTCATGTAAATCTCCACCAGATGAGAATGATTAGAATAAAAAGTATAGCACCTAATGGGGCATATTGCCGCAGCATGGCATTCCAATTGATGTTGCGCGCAGCCCTACGGTACTTTTCTGACTCGGACCGAAGGGAAGTTGACAAATGCGACATTCCTGGAGACGAGTATTTCATGATGAATGGATAGCATCTCGAGACCCCACCGGAAACACATACTGTCAAGTGAATCGCCTCGCCACAATAATTCCTCCATATTCTTCGTCATTATTCTAGTAACATCCTGCAGGTCGTCGTTGAGTCTGTCGATGTTGGATCCTGCACTTGCCGCGCGCGTGTCCTGGTACAGTCTTGCAGTCTTGGACATGAACGTGTCTGTATGCGACCCGGTAAGTCAGTGCCCTTAAACACATTACTACAGCGACCAACCAAAGCCAACGAATGCATATGGTTTCCGTACGGTGTCAACCTTTGCACCGTACGACGTGGAGAACTCTTTTGAGAGTTCGTCCAAGTAAGAAAAGGCAAGTTTCCGTGGATAGGACTTGTCGGCGATGGTTAAATATACCACACTATCGGCTATGAGGTAGCTACCAGGCGCAACACACTGGTGAGTACTCAATGTTTTGTGGAGAATGGCATTGTAGGACATACTGGTGGGTGTATGGACCACTCTCAATGGAAAGACGCGGCTCCGAGTTCGACGTCAGGCGCCTGAATAACACCTTCGCTTGTTGCTTGTGTTCTTGTAAGGCTTGCTCTGTCTAATGGGGAGCCGTCACGCAAGCCACCCGGCAAACGTGAGTGGTAACCACGTCAAGTCCATCGAATGACGCCCACCTGTTCGTCGTCCACGCTGGCGGCGAGTGGTAATGCATCGGATGCGCGAACTATGATTGTTGAGCGGACCATTTGAATATAGAAACGAACAAAGTGCTCGGCAAGTCTAAAGTGACGCACTCTACTTGGTGAATAACTCGGGTCAGCCATGACGTGGAAGAATCCGCACGTGATCATCATTTGCTGGCACTCCACTCGTCGTTGACTGCGGCCTGCGTTTTGCCTACCAACATCTACCATGGCCTTGTTTAACATACGAAACCAGGTATTGCACGTCTTTCAACCAACGTATCATTTCCGACGCTCTCCAACAGCTCGCTTTTTATGGGGCCTACCACAATAATCCCACCAACGTCCTCATTCATATCATTTGCGTTCCATTTATCGTGTGGTACATCTACGAATACGGTTGCGAGCTTCATGGAATAACTTCAACTTTTCAATAGGTCCGCTCAGGTACTAGCGTATGACTGGCCAAGGCCGACCTTCCTCCCCCAATTCCATTACCATCTCAATGACTACCTCGAATTTGAAGTTACCTGGGGAACCCTGCAAGGACTATTGTGGCTTGCGTACTATTATACGCTCGAACCATTGGCCGCAGTGAGGTTGTCTCAGATACGTTATCATTGCATATCTCACCCTTGAGGTCCCGCAGCTTCTCTACACGCCCCAGGCAATTCTGTCCATCTTAACTGCCAACGCTTTTGCCCAGAGGGCCGACCATCAGAAAATCGCTCTTATTGTACACGTTGTATGTTGGGTCGCTCAGTTCATTGGACACGGCTTTGCCGAAGGACGATCTCCTGCGCTACTTGACAACCTTGTCGGAGGTAGGACGTGTCACACTAATCAAAAAAACGCTATTCTGACGACTGCGTCTCAGCAATTGTCCTTGCGCCTTTCTTCGTCCATCTAGAAGTCCTTTTCAAGCTTGGCTACAAACCAGCTATGTTCCGGCAGCTTCAGAACGATGTGGGAGTAGAAATTGCAAGATTTAAAAAGGCCGAAGGTGAAAAGAAGCGTGCCGCAGAACGGCGCACACAATGAATGAGTTGGTCAGTGATACGTCGAGTATTTGAGAAAGTCTTCTGCATGGGGCCTGTTCCCATTCATGACTTCAATTCTAACATTCACTCATGGGATAACTTCAGCGCCATGTTGGCGTACTTTCGCTCTGTACATTGTGGTCCCATCCCCTTACAATCGAAACTCTTCACTTCTCATATAACCCAAGTTAGTTCGCCAGGCTGCTCGGAGGGGGCAGCACTTGCTCCCCAAGTGGAGTGACATATGCCGAAGTCAAACCGCCGTCGACTTTGAGATCCGTGCCCTACGATTATCTCAAGTTAGCCTTTGTGGTAACTTCGGGGGGAGGCACCTCACGGTCATATAGCTGCTCTCATCAGAAGCCACTGTATCGACATGAGTTGGTGTTTGGCAAACGGGAAGTAAGAATCGTCACCCACAAAATAGCGCAGCCTTTGCTATTTCGACAGCCTCGCCAAACCTACCCATGGGAAGGTGCACCAGGCGGCGGTCGCGCTTCTCCGGGGTGTTGAGGAAAGTCATCAAAAGAGCTAAATGTTCAGGCGCTCAGCGTGAGCACCACCCCAGTCACGATTTTACGTACGTGTCTTAAGCGGACCGCTGGTAGGGTTCATCAGCTACTATGGGCGGCAACAACACTTATTGGAATGGGCTTACGGGCTAACAGAGTTGACGCGAATGCCTTCGCGAGCGTGCACCATGGCCAGTTCACGGGTCATGGAAAGGACTGCACCCTGAACGGGTTGATTAGACCCATCTCGCGATAGATGTCAGCTGGCCTACTTTAGAGGCAGTATCTGCGTGGGACAACGACACATGACTCGGAGGGGTCATATCCCATCATGATGAAACTCACACGCAAGCTGGGGAGTCGCGGCACCCATCGAGGCTACAAAACTCGCCGTATTGATGATACTCCCACCGGTGTGTAGGCCCCTCGACTCGTCCGATGGGTTTTCGCGCATCGCGAGTATCGCATACTTGCAACCCCACCAGACCCCTTTGGCATTGATTTGCATAGTCAGATCCCAGATCTTCTCCTCCGTGTTGAGTGCATTGTCGTCGGCCGGATGCATTATCCCTGAATATCATGATGGAATTGGTCAAAAGTGAAGGTTTGAGGGTCTTAGGACAGACTTGCCAGCGTTGTTGAACTGGCTCAGGTATTGAGCATCGCAGTGAAATACAATAGAATAGACAGTACCATGATATCCAAGCGCCCGAACTCCTTTACTGCCGTGTCAACGGCGCCCTTCACATCCGCCTCCTGCCCAACGTCTGCCTTGATAGCGAGCACTTTGGCGTCTGGCTGCTTCTGCCTGATGGTCTCAGCAGCCCTTTGGACTGCCTCGATGTTGACGTCGACAAGGAGGACATTGGCACCTTCTTGTGCGAATAGAATGCTTGATTCGAGTCCAATGCCACTGAATTGAAATGAGATAAGCGTCAACACCTCCAAGAACTGAACGATCTATCGGCTTACGATCCAGCGCCAGTAATGATGGCGACCTGTAGACACGACGATTACAACACTCTCATAGATGATAAGACATGCGGAGTACTTTATTGCGAAGACGACCGGTGGACATGGTTATTCAAATCGGGATGATCGTTGATGTCGAATTGAAAGGAACGGTATTGGCAGTTGAGACGAGTATGGTGCCGTGAATGGATTTACGGAGGAAGAGCGGGGAAAGGAAGGGATATCCTATCCCTTACTTTGTTGACGGGGGTCAAGTGGCCAACAAAATTAGGGTGTGAAGTCAAGCCCAGCCAGTGACCGGTGACCACTGACCAGCGTCAACTTGACCGGGGGCCTAGATCGAAACTCTTCGATGACCACAGAACGGTTCTTGGGTCGTGCTTCGCTTCGAACGCTGAAGTTGCCCGTATGCTGTCACTCACTTCTTTGAAACCGACGACCTACGTGCCCAGATACCCTCGATGGATGATCGGACGACCTTTGCTTGTGGCCACCACTGCGCTAGCGTCGCTTGGGGATGCCATGTTCGGCTACAGCCAAGGAATCATCGCTGCTAACCAGGTCCAGCCTTCCTTCATCAAAAGGATGTTCGGAAAGGACGCTACGATGGGACAAATCGAGACCGGTGCAACAGGCGTCGATCCGTTCATGATTGGTGCGTAATTTCAGCCTCGTACAGCCGGAACATGTTCAGGAACTTCAATCGCCAGCCATCACCGTCTCCTGCCTCAACATCACCGCACTTTTTTCTGCCCTAGGCTCTGCATATGTCTGCGACATCCTTGGCCGGCGCATGTCCGTGCGCATAAGCGCTGTCATCTACTTCGTCTCTGCTTTCATCCAAATCTTCGCTCCTAGTCTCGGCATCCTCATCGTCGGACGTTCTATCCAGGGCATGGCCGTGGGCATGTTGTCCATGACGGTCCCCATTCTGCAATGCGAGATCGCTCCTGGACATGCGCGCGGTCTTTTTGCCTCTATCGGGTACATCTGCCTTAACGCTGGCGTCGCCCTTTCGGCCTGGGTTGGCTATGGCTTCTTCTTCGCTGCGCCAAGCGAGATATCCTGGCGCGGACCCTACATCGTGCAGGCCGTTCTCGGCATGTTGCTATTTACTGGGACGATATTCCTCCCTGAGACTCCACGCTGGCTCATCAAAAATGGGTTCCTTATGGAAGGCCTCGGCACGCTTGCAGACTTACACGGAACAGGCGACGTGTCCGACCCCGCGATTCTGGCGAGCTATGCCGACATAGCAGCCACGCTCGAGCATGAAAACGGCCTCCGTTATGCGTCGTGGAGCCAAGTGTTCAAACAATATCCTCGCCGGGCGATCATCGGGATAACGTGTCAGCTGTTCGCGCAGTTCAACGGCATAAACGCCATCCTATGCTTTCTGCCTGAGGATCTCGGCCGGGCTGGATTCACGGTCCCTCGAGCTCTCTTGTACTCTGGCGCCTGTTCGGTGGTCTACTGCGCTGGCACGATTCCCACGATGTTTTTGATCGACAGGTGGGGACGCAGGTTCTTCCTTCTTGTCGGCAGTTGTTCTCTAGCGGTGGCTCTAGCAATCATCGGCGGGCTACAGTACCACTCTAGCTCTCTCCCTTTTGGCGATGCTCGGTTGCGCACTGCGGACGGGATTTTTGCTGCCGTCTGCGTTTACCTTTTCTTTTTCGGCGCCACGTTAGTTTTTTCTGCCTTGATACCGCCGACTCACAAGCTGACTATGGGAGCAGCTGGGGTCCGACTCCCTGGTTGTTAGGAGCAGAGATCTTTCCTCTCCGTGCCCGCGCCAAAGGAATGGCGCTGTCAACCGCCTCTGCCTGGATGGCTAACTTTGTCGTGGCCTTCGTTACACCACCACTCTTTGACGTTATCGCTGGCGGGTATTACTTCATTCTCCTCGGGTCCTGCGTCTTGTCCGGTGTTGTCGTCTTCTTTGTGTATCCCGAAACGGCCCATGTCACGCTTGAACAACTTTCTCAAGTATTCGGGGATACGCCACTCGATTCCGAGAAGCCAGAAGCTCTGACGCCTCTACAGCTGGCACTTGAGCGAAGTCGCTCGACGATGGTATCAGACAACTCCAATACAAATAAGCACAAGCTATTGCTCGAACCCAAGAACGTGTCTGATGGGAATTGGGGAGCGAGCAGCACGACGCTTGGAAATAGTACTCTGGACACCCCCACACGTTCAGACCCCGACGACACTGCTAAACATGATGTATAATGTCTAATTTTTATTACTTGCTCGTCATTTGTGAAATGTAGTTATGTAACAGATAGCGTGTAACAGTGCGGTGGAAAATAAGAACATGCGATTGATCATTGGGAAAAAGCGTCTGCGTCAATCATATCTAAGAAATCTCCGACCGCAGATGGCAACGTCCCAACAAGGTCGAGATACGAGCTTCCAGCGCAGGACATCGGTGCTCCCTGACTCGTTGCAGGTAAATTGAAATCAGTGTCGGAAGACATCTCCTCTCCATCGCTGTCGAGCTCAACAGTGGCGTCCGGAATGCTTCGTAGCTTCACATGGGATATGCGAAGATGAGAGTGTGCGCTCGCTGATGGGCCGTCGTCAGCCGGAGAACTCATATTTTTGACGCTCGCAGGTGGCTGCCGACGGACAGGGGAAGGGTGAACTAAGAAGTCCTCGTCCTCATCAGATGTTGGGCCTTCTGCCGGGATTTCGTCCTCAGGTAGGACCTGTGATATCCCACCTGACTCCTGATCAGTAATGGACTCCGGGGAAGGGGGTGCCGCTGGGCTCTCTGGTGTCTTGTGCAACGTAGGCTGTCGTGGTGAGCTTTCTGCTCCCGTAGTGTCTATCTTCCTGTCCATCGCGTCAGGGAGTTGAGGAGAAGAGGGTGACAAGGGCGTTAGTGGGCTCAGCGGATCTGACAGCTTGTGGCAGTAATCTTTCGATGATGGCCCCTGTTCTGCGATAGCTTCAGACTGTGACCTCTGGCCTTGCATATCCGAAGATCCGGTTTGGGGCCTAAACCATGTGGATTAACACTGCGCCGGAGGAAAAAAACACATGTGACCGCACCGTTCGACAGAAGGGGCCATGTTGGGGTGATTCGTTTGTGGAGGAAGGGTAGGACAGGCGAAGAGAAAGTTCTGGGATGGCCATTTCAAGTCGATTTCGTCGAATTGCGATGTTGGTACGATCTGACTACATTGACCCCGGTCACGGGAGGATAACGATTCGGTCCGAAGAGAGCTGGACAAGGTCAGGAGACCCGCCTTTAAGTTCCCAGTATTGCAGATATTGAGGGCAGTCTCCGAAGGGGATTCCTTGCTGGATCCAGAGATGGCCAAAAGGGTGGGTGTTCTAAGCTTGATTGGAGTCAATGATGCTATAGAAGAATACCGTGATGGAATGTCGGGGGGTGGGGGGAGAGTCAGCCCGCCGGGACAGGAATTGGGTTCTTCTCGATGACAGAGAGAAAATGGGTCTCTATTTGCCTCCAACGAGGGAGCCGACTCAGTGCTGGGCTGGACATCATCAGACCATTGTGACGATGGTACAATGCGTTGTGACTGGGGGGTGGTGCGACAAGCACGGGCAATATGATCGGATTTTGTTTTCGAACGAGACGGCGTTAGAGGGGGCCGAAGTGAAAGTGAGGGAATAACCGGTCCACTTTTCTTTACAAAACGAGAGACAGTTGGCCCAGCAGGGGGACACGCGACAGTGTCTGTCTGGGGGTCCTTCTTGCCCTCATGACGCACAGTCTGCGGGGTTGGCAGACCGGACCCACTGGCCATGTTCTTCGCAGGACACGCTGCATCCCCTGCGTTGACTCGGAAAGAAGGCGCGCGCGGGGACCGTGACGGTGACGAAGGCACCGTGATAACTTCCTGGGGTTAACCATTTAGAAGGAAACAGAAGAGCCAAAAATATCGTCTTACTATATCTGAAGGCGCCCGTGAAAACGTTGAACGCGATGGCTTTGCCACTGAAATTGGTGTTGGTAGGGACGTCACAAATGCGTTCTGGACGCCCTTGACTCGCGCTTTGACCGCTGGTCGTCATTCAGTAACTTTACAGTCCGAGGATTGAATATTGAACAGCTCATACCCGAGCGAAACTTTCCCTGATTGCCCAAGTCTGTTCCCTCGGAGGGTTGCTTTGTCCTCTGCTTCTTTGTCGATGACGGATTGGGGTCATCCGCGTCAGCTGCGAGTACGGCCCTTCGTTTGAGAGACCTATTCTCTATATTCCCAGTGGTGCCTGCAGTCTTGCTTGATGAAGCAAAGTATGAGTCTATTGGTAGTTCCCCTGATATGGACGGACGTGGTCCCATGAAAGCGCACGCCCCACAGGGCTGGGAGCGGCGAACTGAAGGTTACGGATCTAGCAAAGCGCTCATGCTCACCACGCACGCGACGCGTTCATTTACGCGTCCCGATGACATAATCGTGCCAGGTAAATAAATCAATCTCGTGTAACTGATCGTGCTGCACATGGTGACTACAAGGTGATCTGTGCCCTTCCATCCTTCCCCTCGCCCTCAATGACAAGCGAGACCCACACCACTTGAGTCGCTTATCAAAAAAGGAGCAGCCCGAAATGTTCATCTTTGCAGCCGGTTTGCCGCAACTAAGGCAAAGGGTACAACCTACGAGCCAAATGCGTTAAAGGGAAACCAATGGGAGTGGGCTGGGCTGGAGGGGGCGAATACCCCCCGCAGATTGTTACGGAGATTTCCTACGATGCAACATGATCAGTTTAAAGTAGCATTTGCCATCCACAACTACTAACTTCTTCGTCGCCCGGTCAGAGTGTATGACATAGAGTCCGTCCTCTGTGCGACTTGCCCGCGAGAGAAGTTCTGCAGGGTCAAGTGCTTCCCTGTCGCGATCACCGCGGGGAGCCTCCTTCAGATCTATACCCGTGCCCTCGGCCCAGACGCGGGCATCCACGGCGGTGTCTACAGTGCTCGAGGCACCAGGTCCTTTAAACAGCCTAACACTCTCCACAAGCTTCACAAGATCCTCCAACTCGCGAGTAAGTTTGACATGTTCCGGTGTACCCTCCTCTGGTGGGATGAGCGCCGATAAGACGTGAAGTCGGCGCAGCGCGGGTGGTGATATAGTGGGTCGAGGGTATGAGGATAATAAGTCGTCAGCAGACCACACGGGCTTTAGCGGGATTGCACAATCATCCGTCTCGACAAGCCCAGAATCTCTCTGCGAGCTACTGGAGGTATGCTGTCGAAGAAACAACCCAGTGATTTGTGGACGAACTTTGAGGCGTGCCAGAGTCGTCCATGGAATGACGGTCATCATCACGTCGGCGGAGTTCGAACACACGCTGGTCGACCATCTTTCATCACCCGCAACACCTGAGAACAGAGTTCTCTTCCAAATACGCCCAACTCTGGCCATTCTTCAAAAGGCCAAATGAGCACCGCAAACTTCGCTGCGGCGTTCCAAAAACTCCTGCCCAAAAATCTTCCCCCAGGCCTCTCCACAAAGCCCGCCAATCTGTATCAAGTCCTGTCACGATACGCTCGAGATGGCGTTGGCCAACGTGTCTATCAAACAAGATGGACTAACAAGGGGATTTCTGATTGCTTTTGGGAAGTTACTCGAACATCCCTCAAGAAGGGCGGCACCCATGGCAAGGCTTGGGGACACCTCGTGTGGCGAGGTCAGTCGTGTTGCATGTTTCTTTGGACTGCGGTACCCGTTGTACTAACTACCTATTTGGAATAGGTAATAAGATAAGCCCACGAGAAGAACGTATACGGGGTGGTCTGAAGTACAGTTGGAAAAATGGGGTTTCCGATGCCCCAACGACACGGACGTCGAATATACCTCATGTACCTTGATTACCCCAGGCCCTCTCCGGCTGCTTACGCTGCATGGCCATCACTAGGATATTTGCATAATTACATTCATTATATTTGGCAGTATTCATGAGTTGATGTGTTGGGGTGAAATGACTGGTGAATTCTGTAGAAGGCGAAAGCGGACTTCGGCATTTCGGGTGCTCGAAACACATGCGACATACACACGACCTCGACGACACGCAGCCCCCATTTCTACTTCCTCTCTAACACACCCACCCTACTCCCGAATCCCCTTACTGGATACCACTAGAGGAGTGTGCTTGCTGACTACAACACGATGAACTCGCACGAACTAATTAATGCCCAATTCGACCGAGCAGTGGAAATTGTACAAAATCTATCAAAGACTGGTCCCATACAGACCGGCTATGAGGAGAAGCTGGCAATGTACAGGTGCGTTACCATTTTCTCGAGTATTTCATCTCTATTTCTTTGACTTACATGTGCCTCAGCCTCTACAAGCAAGGTGAGCCGACCATCCCGTGTGGATACCAATTCCTCAACCATACTGTCCTGCCTTAGCGACCGCCGGAAACGTTACATCCCCGAGGCCGGGAATTTGGGATATGCTAGGTCGTGCTAAATGGCATGTTCTGTGTGCTCCTAGTCCGTCATCTGCTCAGGCTTAAATCGTTGCAGGGACGCATGGGCAAAGCACAAGGATCTTGACCCTTATGAGGCAAAATGGTTATATGTGGATGCTCTCCTGAAGGTTTGTCCCCCCTTCTATAGACGACTTGCATGAGTGCCCAAATCTATATCAGGTTTTGCGAAGGTACTCGGACAAGACGGTTGCTAGGGACCATGTCAGAGAGATCGAAGCATTTGGGGGAGACCCGGCAAATCTCGTTCATAGCGGTATGGCCAGTCACTAGGTTGAATATTTCAATGCTAACTCACTATTCAGCAACGTTTTCGAGGTCACAAGACTCTGATTCTTCTAGCTCAGAAGAGCGAGCTTCGGGTTCTATTTATCGCTCAGCACAAATCCCGCATCAACCACGGGGTGACTTAAATCCTCGGCACGAGAGCAGCTCATCTGAAGAGGAAACAACAGACGACGAGGCAATGGGTTCAAGGGCTTCTCAGCAGACCGCAGCTGTAAACAGACCACAGTCATCCCTCTCCGACCATAGATACCGTACACCTGGTGCGAGTTCTGCACTGTTGTCAACTCCAGGCGTTCCGGTCTTGCAACCACAAGGCCTCGAAACGTTGTCAGCCTTTGGGGAACATTCGACTGCCTCCCTGTCCACGTATGAGCAAGTTGTCTCTCGAGACGTGGCGTCGCTGCACAACCAACCAATCCACCGCCGCCCTCCATCTGCCCGACCGCACGCACTTTCTGCGACCGGCTTATCTCATCGACCTCCCTCCCGCCTTGCGCTTGAACGAGCCATAGAAAGTATGCAGACACAACTTGCAGCACTTTCCGAACGCATTGAAGTAATGGAGTCCCACTCTCTTACAACACAACCATCTGGACCATCCCCTGGACCGTCGAGGTCCTCTCCAACTTTCGCAAGAGGTGGTTCTCCCAATGGAGCACGAGATGTTATTCCTTGGGACTTTGACGAGATGGGGCTTTGGGCTATTGTGTTAAAGGCGTCAGCGCATATGCTGAAATCGCTGCGCGAATTGGCCATATTCCTTTCCAACACCGAAGGACGTTCGCCAACCTTCGTTGTATTACGGCGGTTGTTCTTGGACCTTTCCTTCATACTCTGCGCGCTCACACTTATCAAGACAATTTGGAGGAAGACGGGTGTGCGAAGGCGAGCGGTGAACGCGGCGATGCGGGCACTGTGGTGGGCTATAATAGGAAGGGCACCTACGAGGGATATGGCGGATCGCGGGATTTAATGTGGGCGACTGTCTTGATTGACATATTCTACTAATGGAAAGGGGGGGTAATGGACGAGCGTTTGGCGGATGTTCAAACGAGGCCATGTCTCGGTCAGGTGGACGCTTCGTATTAGCTTATGGTTTGAGATTCCCTCATCGCAAACGTCGTGGCCGATGGTCCAAAAATATGCCTAGACGGGAGACTCGAGTGGTATTACAATGTGTTTACCCTGAGCAAGATGTACGGACTCGTTCTACAGTATGTCGTCGGCTCAGTTGAGGGACTTGAATGGAATGCCGCGGCCGCGGATAGTGTGTATTATGATCATGACGTACTGGCCCTGGCCCGGATCTAAAATCAGAGCGTTATCTTATCCTTATCCGAGCCTCTCACACACACACCAAACCCTATAAGAAATACTGGGGTACCGGATGCTACTTAGGGTGTGTGCTTCGATTCTCCCCAGACCCACTCGGATCATCATGGCACACGTAGTTGAACTATCCATCCCAAACACCAGCTCCAAAATTCCAGTCCACACTGGGCTATTCATCAATAACGAGTTTGTGCCCTCGGTAGACAACATTGACCCAATCCCGTAGTATACTCTTGATTTCTCGTCCTTTATCGGTCCCACTCACGGACACACTCTAACCTCTCAGAGTCTACAACCCCTCCACTGAGGAAGCGTTATGCACGGTCACAGCAGGTGATCCCCTATTCTTCTCAGTCATGTCGGTCAAGTTTCTCACACGTTACTGGGTACCACTGGCAGCCTCTGAGAAAGATGTTGACATTGCCGTTGCGGCTGCACGGAAAGCCTTCCGTGAGACCTGGGGGAAAAACGTGTCGGGCGTCGAGCGCTCCAGGCTGATCAACAAGCTGGCTGATCTTATGGAGAGAGACAAGCAAATCCTCGCCGAGCTAGAATGTCTGAACAACGGAAAGCCTGTGAAGATTGCTCGGTGTGTTCGACCCAATCCGCCCTGGAATACGGCTCTGATTTTGTCTTCACCTCAGAGACTTCGATATTGGCGACAGCGTTGGATGTCTTCGATACTATGCTGGTTGGGCCGACAAAATTCTTGGCCAGGTTTCGTATCGTGTTGAGTCCTTACATGCAGAAGCACTCACCTTCCGATTCAGAGCATCGAAATCGATCACAAGACTAAGATCGCAATCACACATCCAGAGCCTATTGGTGTCTGCGGTCAAATGTCTGTAGCAGCTTTGGGCCATCATGGTGTTCACTCATCTCTGAAATGACTCACGTCAGAATCCCGTGGAACTACCCCATTATGATGTGGTATGGCAAACACACCTCATCTAAGCCCCGGGGCTACGCTCATAGCATCCAGGGCGTGGAAAGTCGCTCCTGCACTTGCAGTTGGCTGTACGATTGTCATGAAGCCCTCTGAAATCACTCCTCTGACGGCGCTGGTACGTCACTCGGTCAGATCATGGCAGTAGACACTTGTATGACCCACTTTCGTAGAAACTGTCGGAACTCGTTAAAGAGGCGGGGTACGGTGAAATTGTATCCGTTCTACCCTCTCCTCACAAGCGTTTACAGTTTCCCTCCTGGGGTTATCAACACCATTCCATCGCTGGGTTCTGTTGGAGGCGCAGCATTGGCCGCTCATAAAGGCGTTGACAAAGTCGCCTTTACGGGTTCTACCATCACAGGTCGTAAAGTTATGGAAGCTGCTGCAAAGAGTAACCTGAAGAAAGTGTCACTTGAGTTGGGCGGGAAGTCGCCACATCTCGTCTTCGAAACAGCGAACATAGAACAAGGTAATGCAAGGATACACCTGAATTCAAATTAATATCTGACCTACAACCATGAATGTCTTGCTAGCCGCAAACTGGGCCGCGTTGGGTATTCTTTACAACACTGGCCAGGATTGCACGGCTGGTTCTCGACTCTATGTTCAAGACACTATTTATGACAAATTTGTCACAACCCTAGCAACTAAAGCTAAGGAGCTTATCATAGGTGATGGGTTCGATGAAAAGTCTGGAGGCGGCCCTGTGGTACGCACCAGCCTTACTGACACTTTGTTTCTGTCTGAGTCTGACCACCCGTCTCAAGGTCTCCAAAACGCAATACGACCGAGTTTGGAGCTACATCGAATCCGGGAAGAAGGAAGGTGCCAGAGTCATTGTCGGAGGTGAAAAACGCACAGCGCCCGGGTATTGGGTCGATGCCACAAGTATGCCCGCTTTTCCGGTTCTTCCTGGAACTCGAGCTGCTAACTCCCTGAATAGTATTCACCGAGATTCGCCCTGATATGAAGATAGTAAGTGCTGCATGGGAGTATATCAGAAGACGGTTTGAAATCATATTCCCTTCGTTAGGTGAAAGAAGAGGTATTAGAGATCGCAAAGCTTCACGTTCATCGCTCGTACGCTGACAGTTTTATGAAGATTTTTGGTCCTGTACTTTCAGTTGGAAAGTTCCACACTGAGCAAGAAGCCATTGACCTCGCCAATGATACAACTTACGGGCTTGCGGCAGGCCTTCACTCCAGTAGCCGCTCTTGTTTTCGCCTTCTCTCGCAGGCTCACAATCACCTTAGCTGACCAAGCTCAATGTCACCGCGTGTCTTCCGCTCTGGAGGCTGGGACCGTGAGTCATACTCAACACCCTGTTCTAGAAAAACTCATCTTGTTCATTAGATCTGGGTCAATCAATACAATGTGCTTTATAACAACGTGCCATTTGGAGGTAAGAAGCAGAGCGGTATCGGTACGTGCCATCACCAATGCGAGCAATTGCTGCGGGTGCCATCAGTAGCGTCTTCCATCAGGTCGCGAATTGGGTGGCCACGCTCTTGAAGAATATATCTCCACGAAGGCTGTCCACTGGAACTACGGCGAAAACATTGAATGGCCCTTGTAGGTACTTGACTCGAGTAATGGAAGAGCAGTCATGCGTGAATCTGTATTCTTGGATTGAAATTGGATTGTTTGTTTTCAACGTCGGTTATTGCCGACGGAAGAATGAATCGAGTTGCTTTCCATATTCGGCTTCCTCCTGTTCGTTCGAAATTTGGCTTTTAAGGCCTCGGAATCCAGCTTTAGAACACTATGGTCAAGGTTTTCTTCAGAAATTGCTCATGTCCGACCGTTACTATGTTTACCCGGACTTCCTGAGCCTATAGCTTGTCCTTGACCTCTCGCTATGTATTGGATGGATGTGGGCACTGGTTCTCTTCCATACACTTGTCGAATCACCCGACTTCCCGCGGCCTCCCCTCCTCCCATTAAGAGGCAATGGGGCGTAGATCAAACGGAGAAGACTTGGGTGAACTCGAGCTTTTATTCCGCAGTGGCTTTGGATGAACTCTTTCCCAAACGCTACCCGCCTATCGAAGTGA
>Ga0307512_10000598_pt1 | contig 53626 bp, 47 predicted proteins | sample 14_EM_MG_FD_200267 | JGI IMG/M metagenome (GOLD analysis project Ga0307512, IMG submission 200267) | Populus trichocarpa ectomycorrhiza microbial communities from riparian zone in the Pacific Northwest, United States - 14_EM | ecosystem: Host-associated > Plants > Roots > Unclassified | place...
GTTGTGGCAAGTGGTTTTGCCTAGAAAGGCGGCCGGTAGCACGATTATGGCGTAACGTTGCCCCACAACCCATACAATTTCCAAGATGCAAGGCCAAAAATCGCTGACGCTCTGTTGACGCTCATTTTTAGGACATAGTAGAAATGTTGCCACCACCATCGTTCAATAGAAAGGCGGCCGATAGTCTGATTATGACGAACTGTCACTGCACAGCCTACTGGATATTTCATGATGCAATGCCAAAACTGATTGACACTCCGTTGCCGCTCGTTTTGAGGATGTGGCATCGACCGAATCATTTGCTTTTTTCGCAATAACGCCGACCTATCCATTCGCTTCAGAAGAATGGGAGAATGCAGCCCATTGATTGCCGAATGTGTAAGATTTAAAATTGTTGACACTCTGTTGACGCATACATTAATCCCATCGAAACAGCATTTGTACACTCAATAATTGTACGCAATGAATCATATACACAGTTTTGACATCCAGTATTGCGTTTGTATGTATTATCGTTTGCATCCAGGAGTTTTGTTACGTCTCACTATCTGATCAACTGCTATCTACGATATCTGAGGGTGAAATGACGTGGCCCTATCACATTCCCGCGCTTTCGGCCGGAAATTGACGGCATGTAGATCATTTCACTAGTTTTCGGTAAATATAGCTCGACTTCCTCACCTTTCGCAATCCAGCTCCTTCTCCTCGATTTCCATGACGTATCACAAGCAATTTCAAATATCTCAGTCATATGCACCAGGTCTGTGCGGCTAGTTATGCAGTTGGATAAATGGATGAATGCAGCATAACGGTTGTCATTCAGATCGATTCGTCAGGCCCACTGACCGCTATTTCCATGACACGTATGACATCAGTCACTCAAATTTTGATTGCTCATTGCCTCACTAATATTGCTTTTACTTTGTCACTTAGCAGTCACTTGCAGAATGAAACTGAACGTTTTGGCCGTCTTGCAGAGCGATTCGGTTTCTAGAACGTTCACATGGTGCGTTCGACCCTTGCACATACACAGACGAACTATTAAGTCTCACAATTTGGTCACTGAAATCAAGAAATAGCTGACACATAGAAAAATTGGTAAACAACTTCCTTTTCCCCACGATCAGACATCAAGAATTACTGTTTGCATATCTAATGTTCCGCAGACGCCGAAGCCGTCACCATCTCTTTGTCGGAATCCGATATCTATATGGTAATCAGCAGGAGGCCATAGGCAGGGGTAAAAGCTTACTGGTTCAACTGGCTTCGCTTTCAGCAACGGTGACGAATCAGGCTCCGCAGCTGGATCACCTGTAGGTACGCGCAATTTTGACTGCGGCTTCACCGAACCTAGCCTGATATGACTACTTCCTGGTCAAGAAGTCACTTCCGATATTCCTGGGACAATGTCAAGACTCTCCATCAGCTCTGCAAATGTTGTCGGTGGATGCGGCGGAGGGTCATCATTGGTTCGCCGCTGAACAACTGCCGGAACCCTCAATTCGGATGTGCCGTACTTCTGATCTGATTCACGGATGTCGTCGGCTGCATCCTCCCATCCCGGTTGAGTGCATTAGTCAAACTTCATCTGTGTCTGCCGAAACCTCTCCATGCGCTGCTGTACCGTTTTGGTGATTGTGCCCATCACCCAGCCAGGTTCGTTATCTTCACTCAGCTTGCCCTGCTCAGTCTCATCATCATCCTCATCTTCCCCATCTTCCCCATCGTCGGAACTTGCAAGATCACTCAGACCATCTCCGATAGCAACCAGCATCTCCTCAAATGGCTTGTCGGGCTTTCTGGACGTCAATCCCGCAAGATCAGAGTGCGTCACATTGTCCTGCTCTTGTTGAACCGCTGTCTCTGCGTCTTCAACTCGCTTTCTTGACCCGGCGGTCTCTCTTTCAACAAAATCCTGAAGCCATTTCTCGTTCTCTTCATTGCTTAGGAAGTGTGTTTCTCGTCGTTTCTCTGCCGCAAGCCTCTTTTTGGTTCTCAAGCTGCGCAATGCCCCAAGGGCTCGGACTCTCTCTGCATCGAAGCCGCTCTTGCCTTCATTTGCTTGATGACGTTGTTGGGTTGAGCTCTTTGTCGATTTCCCGTTTCTGCCTGCCAGAAGTGGTGGAAGGTTCTTTTTCGGAGCATTGACCATTGTAGTTCGTGTGGACTGTGTTGTTTGGCGCGATGTTGGATGTTGCAAGTTATGGACACTATGGAGGCAAACTGCGTCTTTAATGTCAAGGTTGGTACGTTTACTCATCTTGAACAAAGCAAAATCTCCCTGTTGACTGTCAATAAATCAGGAATAGTGACGCTAACCGTACAATATGACATGAATGTTAGCGTCATTTTCATGTAATATCCCGGGGATTATTTGAGACAAACATCAGCACGCGTTCTTTCCCTCGAACTACATCCAGTTTATTTCACGCGATTAGGCGATTCCAGCGGTTGTACACCGCATTTTATCCTTGTTACCAAACATACAACATCAGACCAACTGATTACTAATTGCGGGGTGGTGGGAGACCCCGGCGAGATGCAGCCATACACAGCAAGATTCATCGTGAGCATAACAGTCATGTTAGCGGCTACTTATTCCAATCTGACAAGATGCGAACTATATAGTCCTCAGGGCTTCCCACTTCCTCTGGTTATCATCTTCCTCTCCTGTTCCACACCAGCACATCATGGATAAACAACCACCCCCACCAGGTGAGAGCGGATCGAATACTGGCCGATCAGCGGGCTCTACATCAAATACGGAAACTCTCCGCACGCAACAAGTGCGCAGACACCAGTTAGTTCACTGCGACGCTGCCGATGCAGCCACCAAACATATGACCCCGGATGCACATTGATTAATAGTCCGCAAGACTGGCGGCAGGAGAACTCAGAAGCAGCATGCAGTGGGATGTGAGTATATCCATATCGATGCAATTGGCGGTCAATTAACCTTATATCGTACAGCAGGTGTCCGTAGAGACCTACGTAAAAAATTCATCGCGGCCCGTAAAGGGAAACCTCCATGGTCGACAAAGGCATTTGTCAGCACAGTCCGCGAAATGGAACAACATGATGTTGTGAGCTGTGGGATTTTCGGAGATGAATTTCCAGATAAGCGTCCCAGTGAGTGGACGAAACAGGCTTTGATCACCTTTGAGGAGGCTACAGCAGCGTAAATGGTAGAGGTCACAGCCGAATTTCATTGTTAGAAGCATCAACTAATGTCTTGTACGTTTTTAACATGTCTGCAACTATGGCAAGGCAAGGAGGTCAGGTACAGCTGGAACAGTCCGACATGCGCCTGGCGTTGAATATGGCCAAAATACCCAAAGAAGGCTTTTCACACGCCGCAATTGAAGATACGAAATATCTCATAAAGATAACACGCGCCTAGCTCCGAGATGACATGAAGTAGGTGTGTTGAATTTCCTAGGCATGAAAAGGTGAAAGCTGCAATACAAAGACATCCGGCAATGCTTCGTCAAAACCAAACATCTGGCTGCCATCCTTGCCAAATTCCCACCGCAAAGAATCCGCAGACACCATGGACACGCAAAGGACTAGGTGCACCTCCACCCGCCCGATGCAGAGAGCCGATTCCAGAGTCGACTCCACCTCCGCCAGGCACGCCACCCGCCCCAACCGTTAACACTTCCGGAGCTCAACCTGCTGAAACCATCACTTTGCCGGCCAGATATACATTTTCGCTTACAGATCTTCCCTTTGCGGAATATTTCGAAGATGATAAGGATACCGAGTATGATACCGAATTTGATCCAGATTTGCTGAGTGATGAAGGTTAGTACACTCTCTGTGGTGTGGTAATGCGGCTGACATTCATTTTGAAGACAAGAGCAGCGGATTGAGCGATCTTGCAATTGATGATGAGCATTGACCGAAAGATGGGATTTTGGGGATTATTATTATATATCTCTATGTAGTATTAAAGAACAATGTAGTTATCAAGGAGAATGTAAATGAAAACGCAAGAAAGGCAGCCAAAACAACGTGAATGATAAACTGTGCCAAATTCAATGATTGTAAAGTGTGGATACAGCCATGGCAAAATGAGCGTCAACGGAGCGTCAACGATTTTTGTTTAAGCATCCTGGGAAATCACACCACAGATAAGTTGTCGTTACTCATAAAGGTATTTTTGGTTGCCTTTATAGGCAAAACAGATTGCAATACCTTCCCTGCCCGATTATGAAAATGAGCATCAACAGAGCGTCAACGATCTGTTGTCATGCGTCCCGGGAAATCACACCTCCCATAGGTTGTAGTCAGTCATAAAGGTATTTTTGGCGGCCTTTATAAGCAAAACAGATTGCAATACCCTCACTGCCCCATCATGAAAATAAGCATCAACGGAGCGTCAACGATTTATGGTCATGCGTCCTGGGAAATCACTCCTCCCACAGGTTGTAGTCAGTCATAAAGGTATTTTTGGGGGCTTTATAGGCAAAACTGATTGTAAAACCCTCCTTGCCCCATCATGAAAATGAGCGTCAACGGAGCGTCAACCAGTTCTGGTCATGAGTCCTGGGAAATCACCCCTCCGATAGGCTGCAGTCAGTCATAAAGGTATTTTTGGCGGCCTTTATAGGCAAAACAGATTGCAATACCCTCCCTGTGCCATCATGAAAATAAGCGTCAACGGAGCGTCATCGATTTCTGGTCATGAGTCCTGGGAAATCACACCTTCGATAGGCTGCAGTCAGTAATAAAGGAATATTTGGCTGTCTTTATAGGCAAACCGGATTGCAATACCTTCCATGCCCCATCATCAAAATCAGCGTCAAGGGAGCATCAACAATTGTTGGTCATGTATGATGGGTAATCGGGGGGGCGACAGGTTGCACATTGCCATAAACTGATTATTGGCTGCCTTTATAGGCAAAAGTGAAAGTGAAACGCTTCCTGCCCCATCTTCAAAATGGTTGTCAACAGAGTGTCAACAATTGTTGGCCTTCCATCATGGTTAATCACAGCACGATGTGGCGGTTATTGTCTATATACATCATTTTGACTGTCATCATATGCTAAATGGCTCAAGAATATTTAGTGGTAGCTCTGTAAATGAAATAAGTTGTTACTGTCCCGGAGGATGTGGCTAGAATATCCCGTACATATCTGCCTATAAAGGCTGCCATATCCTCCTTTATGGATGCTTTTGATCAAGCACAACTCAGATTACCGAAGATGCAAGACCAAATATCGTTGATGCTCTGTTGATGATTTGTTGACGCTCATTTTCAGGATGTGGTTGCGCGCGTGAGTATCCATGTTTTGCACATCAAGGCAGCTAATACACCGAAAATGAACCGTGACATACCAATGTCAATACTTTACGATTAGCAGTACCATATCTGAATGGGACCATAAATGTGAAACCCGAAACGCAGAACCGGAGATTGGACCCCAAGGGTCTAGCCAAACCCGGCAAAACCCGCTGGTTGACAGGTACGGGTCCGGGTTTGGCCCGCCTAGAGTCAGGGAGTCGGGTTTTTAGTCGGGTTTGGACCCGAACCGACCCGTTGTTGCCTTCCAAACCCGGACCGCTGGCGGGTCACCTGGACCCGTTGCTAACACTCTGTATGCGAAACATATCTGAAATTTAAGTACAATAATAGTGTGAAAAGCATACGCCTGTGTATGGCCTAGTAGGAAGGTATATCAGTAGACACAGTTGCAAACGTGGATGTAAATATTGAAGAGTAGTATAATGGTAAGATTATCGCTAGAGATCTAAGGCTGGTGGCAAGCCAAGTAAATACAGCGGGTTTTACCTGGCCCTCGACACAACATGTGCACCTGTGCAATTACATCGGAACATAATTTGCCCAAGTTGCAAGGTTAAAAATTATTAAAAGTCTGTTGACGCTCATTCTCATGATGCGGCAAGGAGCATGTCACTGTAGTTTTTCCCACTAAAGGCTGTCAATATCTGACAAATGGATGTCAACAACCAATCAGAACATAAATTACCCAAGATGCGAAGCTACACATTATTAACGCTCCGTTGACTCTTACTCTCTGCATGTGGCAGGGAGCATATCACTGTAGTTTTTTCTTGTAAAGATTGTCAATATCTGACAAATGGATATCTGAAACCAAGAGGAACATAAATTACCCTAGAAGAGAAGCTAGGAATCGTTGACGCTCAGTTGACGCTCATTCTCATGATGCGGCAGAAACCATGTCGCTGTAGTTTCTCCAAGTAATCGTTGCCAATATCTGACAAATGGATGTCCACAACCAATCGGAACATAAATTACCTAAGACATCAGCAAAAAATGAAATGGCATTTTCGGAATTCTGAGCATTTTGAAATTGAAGTTCGCCTTTTCTCAATTATGCCGTGTACTCTGGGTGGAATATACACAGTATAATTGTTTTCATTTCTTTGCGAGATTGTCAAACTGGGTATAGTATTCCCAAACGGGGATAGCTTAGTCTGTTACATTGTTTTATAGTAGAAATTCGGTCTATTTTTAAAAATGAAATATGTAAGAGATCTACTGTTGCTTCCTTAGTAATATTTTGAAACTTTTGGTTTATATATCTTCATGACAAAGTGTAGTGAAACTAACCATATTTGGAATACCTCCAGCTATACTCAACAAATAACTGAATATCTTTAATAATATTTCCTATTTGAGTTAGTTTGTTTTTGATTTGTCATTTCGAAGTAGTAATGTCAAGTTCCATGTCATGACCCAGCAAAGTATTCTTTGTTCATTACATTTTTCAAAAATAAAAGTAGCTGAATTTAATCAATTAAGAAATGTATCCAACTAGGCTTTACCTATTTTGGAACACTATACCAAGTTTGAAAATCCCGTCAAATTATGAATGCAATATCACTGAGCATGATTCGTATAATTGGATCGGACAAAATTGACTAAATGCGAACTTGACTTTCAAAACCTTGACAATGCTCAGAATGCTCAAAGTATCTTTTTCACTTTTTGCTGATGGATGTGAAGCTAAACATTGTTGACACTCCATTGATGCTGATTCTCAGGATGTGGCAGGGAGCATCTCACTTCAGTTTTTAGCAGTAAAGGCTGTCAATATCTGCCAACTGGATGTCTATAACCAATCGGAACATAAATTACCCAAGATGGGAAGCTCGAAGTCGTTGACGCTCCGTTATTGCTCATTCTCAGAATGAGGCAGGGAGCAAGTCGCTGAGTGAGTTGACTATTGAGACTACCAACATATCGTGTATATACCACAGCGACCAATTTGTTGTTTAATTACCATACTTACAAAACCACAAATGGTCGACCCTCTGTTGACGCTCATTTCAATGAATTGTGTATTCAACATCAGTTGCCCTAGATAATAGTTTTCATTAGGATTTGTAAATATTGGTAGTCTTTCTGCCAGATTGAGACTTGGCCTTGTGACAAAGCCGAGCACAGTAACATTTTTGCACTCTTCACTCTCACATGTCTAAAATTCATGTTTCTTGCCAAAAGGTTCATTGCACCTCGTATATGTCTGTGTATCAACCGATCTTGACAAGCTACTGCTCACTATTCGCTCATTGTATACGATTAAATCAAACTCTAGTTCACGATACATAAACAAGCTGGTGAAACATTGACGCATTGTGTCCTGCTTTATTGTCACTCCCTTATTCCTCCTCATATCGATTGCATTGCTCATCATCAACAGCGTTTCAGCCGGTGTCTTGAACTTCCGTTTCGGCAGAATCAATCAAGGAACATATGACGTGGCGCTCACATCCCGTTGCTCGGGCCATTCTGATTCATTGATGCTATGGTCTTGCTCTATATTGGATTGAACATCCGCCGCGCAATTGTCTTCGCTGTCATTTGGAGTATGTAAGTCCCCATTCCGGTTAAGTCAATCTTCAGTGTCCACAATGCTTGCCGGTTTGCTGTTCTCATCACTTTCAACTGGATGATGGTTGATTCTGTGGATTAGACGGACATCCTATATTTGAGTTCGTCCTCCAGGGAGGTCCTTTGCAGACAAAGGTGGTCGCCAAGGGGTTCATTCTGAAAGTGTAAATGCAGCCGGCACCATGATGTTGAAAGAGTGACCACGATGCTTTGACCATCTCTTCCGTATCCAAAATGTATCCCATGGCAGTCATCTGATCAGTTTGAGCACGGGTTTCCTTCTGGGTAGCATGGAGGTTGTGGCTACCCTGCCACATCTCCAAAAAGTCGAGAACCTTTGCCATTGTTAGCAAATTCCTTTGCTCCGCCTGTGTCTTCATTTCGGAGTTGTTTTCAGTGTTCATTGTATGAGATAATTGGTCAGTGCCTGCCAAAATCCATTCTTGAGCCGGAGTGATCTGCCTTACAAAGACCTTTTTGTGAAGAGTCTCGCCTATGGTTGTTGACAGCCTCCAGCTGATCACATCTCAGCGGAGGAAGAAACTAGCCTCCACTCTGACACCATGTGGTATGATAGAGGATATGTCGCACGCCTCATTCGTGAGAACGGCGAACTGGAAGTGCATTTCCTCCTGTTGACACCACCAGTCGGGTATGTGCGTTAACCTAAATGTAGTGCTAATCTGCATAGGGTCAGAGTGGTAATCATTAAGATTGGGATTAATTTGCCTCCCGTTCTTTGGTGCTTCAGGCGGCGAATTGAAATGCGGCCTGGCGGCGGAAGATCAGCCTGCTGCGCGATCGCTCCGTCCTGGTGTCGCCTCAGCCACAGTGTTAAGCATTAGGTATTCATCATCATCACTGGCCAAAACATATGGTTCAAAGCATGATTGACATGACTCTAGAACCGTTTCGGAGGGGATATGATGCTCCTCCGTAATCTTTCGTGTTTATTGACTGGCACAGATCGATGTTTGGCACAGTATTCATTCGCCACCTACTTCAGAAAGCCCTCTTCAGATTGGGTAGTATACGATGTCTCGTTCTCAGGATTAATATACATTTCTTTGGTCCCAGATTCTAAACGATCGCAACCATCAGCAAAAAACATTTCCGTCCGGGCAGAATGGCTCCGTCAGAGTGGACGCGCTCCGTCAGAGCCGTCAGAGACACCCCGGTGGCAGACTACTCCGCGCCCTGCGCCAATCCGACGGATCAGGTTGCATATTGCCCTCCGATCGCGGTTTCTCCGTTTCTTCTCGCTCTGTCGGTATCCTATTGTACACGAACACTGTGGCGTTGTGGCCAACTGAGATGATACGTCGGTATGGGTTCATTGGGAACATCAGCAAAATGTAAGTCGGTCCGGAAGCCACACACAGGGTTCCATAAGCACAAGGCATTTCGTCTATCATATTCGTCTTTGTTACTGTCACAAGATTCACTACCTCATAATATGGCATGCATTATTTAAGTATCTTGATATATATACATACGGGCAAGCTGGCCACAGATGGTAGTCGAGCATAATCGGAGGTTCTAGCTCGAGGAGCCTAGGAAGAAAGTGAGAAGATATGATACTACCCAGCCGTGAGAATCCACGCAATTGCGTGGATCCAGATGAGATGAAAATGCGATGATGTGTATCTACCCCGGGGTCTCCCGAATATGTACTCCCCGCCGCTCAGTCCGCCTCCGTTACCCCTGTATCTCCGTACACGCGCCGTCGCTCATTAACGTTGTACTTGGAGGCCGTGATCGAGCCAGTTGAGAGATGCACTTTGAGGCCGTGATCAAGCGAGTTTGGAGATTGACTTGGAGGCCATGATCGATCGAGATTGGAGGAGTACTTGGAGGTAGTCGATTTGGAGGCGCTAGATCAGGAGGGAGGTGCGACGGCAGCTGAGACTCTATTCATTTGTTAACTCGTAATTGGGGGAATGTAGAGAGCTGAGTACAATAAGGTCCGCCGAGAGAAGAGAGCCGGCTGGCGGCGGGAGACAGTCGATCTTGTGATGATACAGTGCGCTGTGTATGCAGTACTCGGCGTTAACTCATGATCATTGCATGGAGAGATAGACAGGGTTGACTTAACTTCGTGTTGTTAAGTGATGGTAGAGTTGAGCACAAGAAAGAGAGAGATCAGAGGAGATGGGGGAAATCATCATGAGAAACTGGGACTTGGAGAATTTCGTGTGCGAGTCAATTAACCATCCCCAATACGGCAGGTACGAGTCCCGATCCGGCGGGTAATAACACCGATACGAGGTCTTCTAAACCCAATCAGGCAAGTCGTACTCCTGATTTCTTATAGCCGGTCGTAATCTCCATATCGTTCTCATCTTCATCTCCCATCTCTCTCTTTCTCGTCCACAACTGTACCATCATCGCAAGAACACAAAGTTAAGTCATCCCTCTCTATCTCTCCATGCCATCATTATGAGTTAACACTGAGTGCAGCATACACCGAGTACAGCATACACCTAAGATTGTCTGTCGTCCCTTCATTCTCATGATTTCGAGTTGACCCCTGAATGTAGCTTCAACTTCCGGCGTACCTCCCTACTGATCGACCGCCACCAGCCAGTTCTCCATAAGAGCTTCAAAGGTAAAGTCACCTTGTCACATTCCCACGGTTGCGAGTTAACTAACTGATGAATTGAGTCCCGGCGCGCCGTCCATCGACCGCCTCCAAGTACTCGTCCAATCTCGCTCGATCATGGCCTCCAGGTGCATCTCCAAACTCGCTTGATCACGGCCTCCAAGTGCATCTCTGAGTTCACTCGCTCTCGGCCTCTAAGTGCATCTCTGAGTTCATTCAATCTCGGTCTCCAATTGCATGTCCGAGCTCGCTCGATCATGGCCTCCAAGTGCATCTCTGAGTTCACTCAATCTCGGCCTCCAAGTGCATTTCCAAACTCGCTCGATCATGGTCTCAAAGTGCATCTCCAAACTCGCTTGATCACGGCCTCCAAGTGCATCTCTGAGTTTACTCGCTCTCGGCCTCTAAGTGCATCTCTCAGTTCACTCAATCTCGGTCTCCAATTGCATCTCCACACTTGCTCGAGCACGGCCTCGGTGTGTATCTCTGAGTTCACTCGATCGGCATCTTCAGGCGCACCTCGAATTGCTGACAATCACCGCCTGCTGCCAGTCCAGATATACCGTGTGTCGATAGGTAGCTATATAGATACATAGATACATAGAGGAGAATACAAACTGAATGCATTAGTTTTGAAAATCGTTGAACGATAAGTAGTAGCTATGATTTAACATTGCCAGGCGTTGTGTAAACGGCTTGGGCAGAACTGCAGCCCCTGCGAAGAGTGTAACACATGTGTCCTTCTGATGGCGCGTAAACGTGACCACAAAGTAAAGGAGTACGTATGCAACGCGACCCGTCCCCTGGGCGACGGGTAGCGTGTAATTCTCCGTCAGATGGTACGAGGTTCCGTCAGAGCCGTCAGAGCCGTCCGGAACACCCGGGTGTTTCTGACGGAAACTAGAGTAGTTGCTGATGACTTCCAGAGATGATCCAGGATATGTGCGGAAAGTAGAAGCATGCCCGTCGATGGAGTCACTTCAGCGTAATATTTGGACAGCTTCTGTCGTCCTACCTTCACGGCGAAGAAGAAGTCTCCCTTACAGGCAGTCTTCTTCTTAGCCAAAGCTCGCATCAAGCCGTCCATGTGATCGAACATATCATTGTACACTGTTACGATGTTATGCAATGTGACTGTTTACCCTTTTGACATCCACAGTTTCCAAAATCGGAATGGCCTCAACACTTCCATGACATGCTTCACATTGGTCAATTCATCTTGAGTTGTGTAGACTGGCCGGACATCGCTGAATATTGTGTTTTTAAGCCACTCGCATGTTAATTCACGTAATTGGGAGACACGCACAAGCAACTCCGAGTCGAGTTCCAATGTGTTTCCACATCTGTAATCGGAAGTACGGCAATGCACACTCTGACCCTTTCACAGTCAAAGAACTCATTTCGACGACCAGGTGTTAGCGTAATCAATACAGCAAGCATTCTCTGCTATAAGAAGGTGAGTTCCAGCACTTTCATTCTCTCCAAATTGCTGATCGCACTCATGGGCTTCCCAAAACTTGGTGAGGCCTTTGACATCGAGTCTGCTCATGAATGCACCTAACGCCAGCTGTATGACATGCGCCATGGAAGGTATGTGGTTCCTCAATGTAGGCCACTCGATTCCAGAGGCCTCAAGTGTGGATTGCAGCTAGCGTGTCATTGAGTAATTTGAGGAGGCGTTATCATTCGTCATTCCAAGCAAACGGCTGTCAGTAAGCTCAACACGATCAAGAACATCCTTCAAATGAACGGCCAGCCTTGATCCAGTATGTTGGCCCTGGACCTATTATCCTTAATGAGCTTTCGAAACTTGAAAAGTACAGACGATCGACCTCATTGAACACTAGTTGAACTTCACGCAATGCCAAATTTCGATGCTAATAGTTAGCAATAACCGACATTATGACTTGTTTGTTTATTGATGTCCATCTGTCCAGAGCTAAACTAACTTTATTTCATGACTGCAATTGTTTTCTAATTGCATCCATGGTTAGTGCATATTCCGTCCGCCAAATAGTACTGAGGGTCTTAGCGGCTGGATGCACTTGGTCATCGCGTAATGACTTACATGAGCATCATGGTTCGAGATTTGATGAAGCGTTCCATGGAATGTGAGCCGAAATAAATGGTAACATGAGGAAGCGATTACACTTGGCTACGCGAAATTCGGAGTGTTCAAAGTCCTGATCAGCCAGATTAGTACACTTTGTATGTGATTGTGGTTAATATGGATCCACCTGCATGTCAAATATGGTCTTCCTCTGCGAACTTACTATTGTGATTCCTCATCTTGCCTCCCTCTTGAGGATGGCCATAGCTGTTTCATCAACATTCGAAGTGGTCAATTGAGTGACTTCTGACTCGGTCAATTTGTTCAACTTTGCGATGTTAGCTTTTGCCAGCATGTGTTTCCCCATTGAGCTGGTCGCAAGGTCGGATGGATGGCTAAGAACTTGATAACAAACAATAAATACAATGCCAGGCCTGCCTGTGTCGACAATTCTGCTGTGTGAATAGAATCGCGACGAAGGCTGATGTTGAGAATTATTCCAAACAATAGGCGACTTCGAGTCTTCATTGATTGAACCCCACTAAGCATTGAAGATGCTTCGGAAAGTAAGGTCGCTCAAAGCATGAATAAAGACACGTTCATTTTTGGAAGAGATCATAACATTGAACAATGGGGTGCACAAAGATTTTGAATCCAACATGGTGGTAGGAAGTAGGCAGGTGGGATATATGACTTCAATGACTGCTGAAAGTAACGATACAGCAATGCGCACTGCTGGTTCTTAAACATCGACGCTACTGCTACAAGTAAAAAAATCAAGTTTGTAAGAAATTGCATGCATTTTAGTGATGTTGTATACAAGGTCAGATTGCGAAGACTCACAGCATAAAACTCGATTTAGAAACAGCCCAGTGCAGTTCAGTCCTGTGTAGCGTTCTGAGACTCTACAAAAACTGTTGACCCTCTGCGGGCGCTCAATTGTAGGAGGCGGACGCGATATTGTCATTCCCATCTTTGGCAATAAAGGCTGCCGATGAGTTCATCGTGGGTTAGATACATTCCATTGCCGTTAGATTATCGAAGATGCAAGATCGAAAATTGTTGACGCTCCCTTGAGGCTCATTTTGGGACATGGTAATGATCTATTTGTATTCATTTTTCCCTAGAAAGGCGGCTGATAGTTCAATTATGGATACAAGTAGTCTCTTAGTCCCTTCACATTCCACAAAGCAAGGCCTGAAATCGTTAAGGCTCTGCTGACACTGATTTTCTGGGCATAGTGACGAGGTTGTTGGAAGCATTTTTGCACAGAATGGCGGCCGATAGTTTGATTATGGATCTCAGAAGTCTCATAGCCCCTTGAGATTACAAGATGCAAAGCCTGAAACCGTTGACAGTCCGTTGACGCTCATTTCAAGGGCATTGTGATGAGGTCTTAGAAAGCACTATTGCCTTGAAAGGCGGCCGATAGTTTCATCATGGATCAAATTGGTAAGATAGCCCCTTGATATTCCAAGATGCAATGCCAAAAATTGTTGACAGAGCGCTCCGTTGAAGCTCAGTTTTAGAGCATAGTGACACAGTTGTCGAACGCATCATTCCCTAGAAAGACAGATGAAAGTTTGATTTCGGCTTAATGTCGCCGCACAGATCTTGCATTTTCCACGATGCATGGCCAGAAGTTGTTGACGCTCGCTTGACAACCATGTTTAGAATATAGTACCGATGTTGTCGCAACCATTGTTGAATAGAAACGCGGGCTATGGTTCGATTTTGAAAGAACATTGCAGCGAAACCATCTGGATTTGCCATGATGTAATGCTATAAATTGTTGACGCTCCATTGACACTCATCTCTGAGCCCACCTTAGAGACATACTAACAGTCATTCGGTGCTCAACAATTGTGGATAAAATCCATACAGTATTTTTAGGCCCCCAGTATACCGTTTCTATGTATTATCAGTCTAATTCAAAATTTTGGAGACATCTCAATTTCTGAGCAACCACTATACAGGTTGTTTGCATGATGAATGACGTAAGTCCATTGCATTTCAGTGCTTTTGGCCATCAATTTACCGCATAAAAATCCATGCACTAGTTTGAGATATTTATAGCGCGAGGTCCTCATTATTCCTTATCCAGCTCTTTCTCATCGATTTCCACTATATACGATAAGAAATTGTTGATTCTTTGACCATGGGCAGGAGGTCTGTGCGGATAGTTGTGTAGTTGGCAGCATGGATTATTGTAGACTATCGGCTGTCATTCATCCCGTTTTCGGATGTGCATTGACTGCTCCATTTATCAGTCATATGACATCACTGACTTAAACTTTTTGAGTAACTTTTGTCTCAGAATTAGGTTTTATTTTCTCATTTAACCGTAACACGCAACACCATATCCAGTTCATTGTTCGTCAAGCTACTTCATTTCATGTCTAGCACATTTGCATGGCCCATATGACCCTTGCACACACACTGATGAATAATCTTGTCTCACAATTTGGTTACTGAACTCCAGAAAATGCTGACACGTAACACAGGAGGTACAAATTACTTTTATTCCAGATATGTCATCAAAAATACCCAATTGGCTCTATATTCCTCAGGTGACACAGGAGGCATCACCATATATTCATCCGAATCTGATTTGTATATGGTAATTAGCTATTGACGCGATATGCTGGGCTAAATGCTCACGGTGTGAACTGGCGTCGCGATCTCCCGCTGTGACCAATCGGGCACTGCATTGGGCAGGAGAGAGATTATTTGATTGTGTGGCTGGGCTTTCTCAAAACCCAGCTTCATTTGGCTACTTCCCTGTCGAGACGTCGCTTGTGGCATTTGGAATTGTCCGGGGACGCTATTCAGAACCTACAAAAGGTTCCCAAATGTTGTTGGTGATGGTATGGCTGCTGTCATGTCCGTGTGAGGCTTCATAACTACTGGAACCTTCAGTCCAGTCGTCCCGTGTATCATATCTCTCTCATGGAACTATTCGGATGCGTCCCCCCTTCCAGGTTGCATCAGTTTCTGAACCCTAATCTACTTGTGCCGCACGCTCTCCATACGGTGCTGTACTGTTTTGGAGATTGTGCCAATCACCCAGCCAGGTTGATCATCTTCGCTCAGCTTGCCAAGCACAGTATCTTCCTCATCATCATTCTCGTCTTCCCTATCCTCCTCATCTTTGGAATTTGCAAGATCACTCAAACCCTCTCCAATATCTTTTAACATCTCCCCGAATGTTGTTCCAGGCTTTGTGGTTGTACATCATCCCTTTTCAACATTCCTCTTATGGTCCTGCTCTTGCATAATGGCTGTCCCTGCAGCATGAACTCCCTTTCTTGCCAACCTGGTCTCTCTATCCACATAATCATGAATCCATATCTCGTTTTCTTTGTTGCTTAAAAACTGTGTCTCTCGTCTTTTCTCCGCCGAATGCTTCATTTTAGAACGTAAGCTGCGCTATGCTCTCCACCCTCGTACCCGTTCTGCCTCCCTGCCCCTCTTGCCTTGATTCGCATGATAATATCGTATTGTGTATATCTTCATTGATTTGCTGTATCAGGCCGCCGGCAGTGGCGAAAGGTTCTTGGTCGGAGCATTGACCATTGTATCTTGTGCTGAACTTGTAGTTGTGTGAGATGTTGGATGTTGCAAGATATTGACCACATGGAGGCAAGCTGCGTCTTTTATGTTATGGTTGGTAGGTTTCATGAATTAGAACAAAGCAAAATCAGGGTTTTGACTGTCACCTGATTGCGTATAGTCATGCTTACCGTACATTAAGACTTGATAGTTAGTGTGTGAATCATTTAAGATCCCGGCGATGACTTGAGACAAACATCAGCAACGACCCTAATTTCCGTCTGAAACACCCGGGTGTTCTGGACGGCTCTGACGGCTCTGACGGAACTTCGTACGCTCTGACGGAGAATTACACGCTACCCGTCGCCCAGGTGACGGGTCGCGTTGCACACGTACATCCTTTACTTTGTGGTGACGTATACGCATCATCAGAACGACACGTGTGTTACACTCTTCGCAGGGGCTGCAGTTATGCTGAAGCCGTTTACACAACGGCTGGCGAAGGACGACAAGCCTGGGAGCACCTCGAATCACAGTCATGTATTCAGTTTGTATTCTCATCTATGTATCTATGTATCTATATAGCTACCCATCTACACACGCTATATCTGGACTGGCTGCGGTCTGCCGAATATATACTCCCTGCCACCCGGATGTGTGTATATACACACTCCGCATCCTGGGGCGCGATTTTTCAATCTTGATCCATATGCGAAGGATCGCATGTGCGAAAAATATTTCATTCCTCATTTCCTGACTGATCAAGGTCCATCCACAGGTTAGTACACTATCAGCTGTGTGGGAATGCAGCTAACAGCCATTCAGTAGATGAAAGCAGCCTTTGGAGTGAACATGACAGCGAGGACTAGAGTGGAAGGAATGGAACGGGATTTATCAGTATTATCATGATCTACAATTAGCGGACACTTTACAGTATATTTTAAAGGGTATATTTATATGCCTCATTCAAGAACAATGTAGTTAGAAAGGAGAATGTACATGAACAGCACAGAATGGCAGCCACAAGACCATGATTGATATAGTCTGCCAAGGCGAATGGTTCCATATTGCGGTTACGCCTGTGGCAAAATGAGCGCTATCGGAGCTTCAACAATCTCAAGTCCTGTAAGCCAGGTAATCACAATGCGATTTGGTAGTGAATACACATAATAGAAGTGTTGCCACCATTTATAAGCAAATGAGTAAGCAACACGCTTGCTGCCTCATTTTGAAAATGTCCGTCACCCGAGCGTCAATGATTTTTGCTGTTGTTTGTCTGGTAATTATGAAGTCATTTGGTAATGGTTATATATAACAATGGCATGAACAACCTTTAGACTCAAAACGGAAAGCAAAATGCTTGATGCCCCATCTTGAAACTGAGCGTCAATGGAGTGTCAATGATTTTTGGTATTGTTAGTCCGGTGATTAAGACGTCATTTTGTCGTGGTTATACATAACAACAGCATTTACAACATTTATATGCAAAAATGAAGTTTAGACACTCTGTGTCCCATCTTGAAAATGCGCGTCAACGGAGCGTCAATGATTTTTGGTCCTGTATGTCAGGTAATAATCATGCGATTCGGTAGAGATTAAACATAATGGAAGTGTTGCCATTCTTTATATGCAAAGAAAAAAGGAACATGCACCCTACCCCATATTGAACATAAGGGTCAACAGAGCGTCAATGATTTTACGTCTTGTTAGTCTGGTAATTATGAAGTGGTTTTGTGGTGGTCATACATAACAACCGCATTGACGACCTCTAGACCCGAAAATGAAAGCGAAATGCTCCCTGCCCAATGATGATAACAACCCTGAACGGAGTGTAAACAATTTCTGGTCATGTAAGTCGGGCAATAAAAACTCTATTTCACCGGGACTTCACACAATGGAAGTGTTGGCACCCTGTATAGGCGAAAAAAGCAACACGCTCCCTGCCCCATCTTGAAAATGACCATCAACAGAGCGTCAACAATTTTTGGTCTTGTTAGTCTGATAATTATGAATTGATTTTGTAGTGGTTAGACATAACAACAGTATTGACAATCTTTATAAACAAAAAAGAAAGCGAGACACTCCGTTTCCCATCTTGAAGATCAGCTTCAACGGAGCGTCAACAATTCTTGGTTCTGGAAGTCAGGTAATTAAAATGAGATTTGGTAGTGTTTACACATAATGGATTTGTTGCCATCCTTTAGAGATAAAAAGGAAAGCGTCACGCTGCCTGCTTCTGCTTGAAAATGTGGGTCAACGGAGGGTCGACAAACTTGTGCCTTCAATCATGGTTTATCGAGGTGCGCTGCGGGTGTTACAGTCCATATTCTCAGTTGTGGCTGTTTTTGTGGTCCAAAACGCTTGTGAACACCTAGTTGCACCTTTGTAAATGAAATCAGTTGTTACTGTTCAAGAGGCTATCGCAGGAATGTCATTTGCTTATTTGCTCAGAAAGGCTGCTGGTCAGTGATTTATGGATACGTGCGATCAAGCGCCACTTACATCACTCAGGATGCAAGACCATCAATTGTTGACACTCAATTGACGCTCATTTTCAGGATGGGGCAGGGAGCGTCTCTCTACTTGTTTGCTATATAATGGTTATCAATACATCAGAAAATGACAATGCAGTACCATAGTCAATATTTTGCAATGACCAGTAGAATATCTGAATGCGACCAGAAATAGAAAAACCCGAAACGCAGAACCGGAGATTGGGCCCGACTGGTTTCGCCAAACCCGGCGATACCCATAAGTTGACGGTTACGAGGCCAGGTTCAGACCGCGAAGATGCAGCGGGTCAGGTATTTAGACGGTTCAAGAACCGAACCAAACTGCTTTTCAGGTGCAAACCCGGATTGCTGGCCGGTTACCGGACCCATTGCCAACACGATGTGTGAATTCGGTGTCTGGCGTCAAGTCTGCGAGGTCATAGCCTGTCATAATGGTTGGAAGTAGGTCACGGTGGTTCCGGTGTGAGGTCTTTGCCTGTCGCTCCCGTTTGAGGGTGGTGCCTTGTATCTGGTCGTAGTTTGGTGTAATATCCTGGGTGTGTCTCCGGGTAATAGGTCGGTGCCTTCCTTCTGGTGTTAGTTCATCACTATTTCCTAGGTGTTGTTCCCAATATCAAGGCAGTGCGATTCATCCAGTATTGTTTGTGTGCCTTATAGTCTGTATTCTTTCAGCTGTTAGGTCGGTGCCATTCTAGTTGGGGATGACAATGTACTCAGCTTTCCACATCCTGCATTCCAATCTGACGTTGTCAGTGATGTCCGCCAGTTGCTTCTTTCCATCATTGCCCCTGTTAGCATGAAGCGGTCATTCTCACCATGCTGTACTCAGCTTTTGGACCCAGAAACAGTGTGTGGGCTCCATTGTGGTGAAACAACAGAGCTTGAAGACAGAGAGCCCATCATCACACTACGACGCACCTCCCACAGCTTTCCTACAGGAATTTGTGACAAAGAGCGTTTCTGGCTTTTGGAACATAGAAAGAGGGTGAGAAGACATGATACTACCCAGATGTGATGACTGACACAATTGGGTGGATCCACTCAGAGTCTCAGAAAGAGTGAGTGAGATAAAGAGATGCAAAAGATGCAGCGTATGATTCGTTGGATGATAAGATGATATTTGATGAGATACATACTGCGATACTATCCACATACCCCGGTGTCTCCTGAATATATACTCCCTGGTAAACCATCTATCTTGGACCTCTCTGTATCCCTGTGCGCCCCCCTCACCCAGTCTGTCTCCATCATGGCGGTATCTGTGTACATCTCCCATAGCTCGGTCCTCAGCCATGATGAGTGGGGGTCGTGGTAAGATCCAGATTGTCTAGCCACACCATGCATAGTGTCAGCAACGGGTACAGGTAACCAGGAAGCGGTCCGGGTCTGGACCGGGAAAACGGTTCTGGTCAGTACGAGAAATTTCCGACAACCTGACCCTCTGATTCTTGGCTGTGCAAAACCGGTCCCATACCCGTCATGCTGCGGGTTTCGCTGGGTTTAGCTGGACCCGTCGTGTTCAATGTGCCGTTCTGCATTTCGGGTTTTTCTATTTATGGTCGCATTCAGGTATCCTACTGGTCATTGCACAATATTGACTATGGTACTGCATTGTAATTTTCTGATGTATTGATAACATTTATATAGCAAACAAGTAGTGAGATGCTCACTACCCCATCCTGAAAATGAGCGTCAATCGAGCGTCAACAATTGATAGTCTTGCATCTTGGGTAATCTAAGCGGCGCTTGATCGCATCTATCTATAAACGAGTGATTAGCAGCCTCTATCAGCGGACAAGCAAAATTTATTCCCGCGATAGCCTCCAGAACAGAAACAACATATTGGATTCACCAACGTGCAACTCACCGTTCACCAGAGTTTCGTTCTCCAGAAATGGCCAAAACTCAGCATATGGACTTCAACAGCCTCAGGGACCTTCCATGAACCATGATCAGAAACCCAAGATTGTCGAGACACCATTGACGGACATCTTCATGATGGGGCAGGGAGCGTGACTCTTTCTTTTTTGTTTATCAAGGATGGCAACACGTCCATTATGTGTAATCACTACCAAATTGTGTTTTTATTACCCGACTTACAGCACCAAACATTGTTGACACTCCGTTGCCACTCATTTTCAGTGTGGGACACAGAGCATTCCGGATTGTTTGTTGTGTATAAAGATTGTCAATACTGTTGTTATGTATAACCACTACATAATTAATACTCGATTACCAAACTAACAATACATAGAATCGTTAATGCTCTGTTGACGGTCATTTTCAAGCTGGGGCAGGGAGCGTGTGGCTTTCTTTGCCAATATAGAGTCGCAACACTTCTGTTAAGTGGACTCCCTGCCAAATCGCGTGTTTATTACCCGACTTACATGACCAAACATTGTTCACACTTCGTCGACGCTCATTTTCAAAATGGGGCATGGAGCGTTTCGCTTTCTGATTTGTGTCTAAAGTTTGTCAATGCAGTTGTTATGTATAACCACAACAAAATCAGTTCATGATTACCAGACTAACAAAAATTAAAATTGTTGACCCTCTGTTGACGCTCATGTTCAAGATGGGGTAAGGAGCGTATTGCTTATTTTTTTTCCAATAAAGGATGGCAACCCTGCCATTATGTATAATGACTACCAAATTGTGTGTTTATGGCCCTACTTACAGCACCGAACATCATTGACGCTCCGTTGACGTTCATTTACAAGATGGGTTACATACTGTCGCGCTTACATCTTTGCATATAAAGGTTGTCAATACCGCTCTTATGAGTAACCAATGCGAAATTACTTCTGAATTACCGGGCTAACAACACCATTCACGGTCAACGGTCCGTTGACGCCCATTTTCAAGATGGTGCAAGTAGCTTTCCGGTTCCTTTTTTGAGTCTAAAGGTTGTCAATGCCGTTGTTATGTACAACCACTACAAAATTACTTGACAATTACCAGACTAACAGGATCTACAGTCATTGACCCTCTGTTGACGGTGATTTTCAAGATGGGGCAGGGAGTGTGTAGCTTTCTCTTATGCCTATAGAAGGTGACAACACTCCCTGTATGTGTATTCAATACCAAATTGCATCTTGATTACCCCACATGCCGTACCCGAAATTGTTGATGCTCCTTTGACGCTCAATTTGCCATGGGCGTAACCGCATTATGGAACCATTCACTTTGGCATACTATATCAATAATCATCTTGTGGCAGCCGTTCTGTGCTATTCATGTACATTCTGCTTTCTAACCACATTGTTCTTTAATGATGTATACCAATATACCCTTTAAAATATATCTTAAAGTGTCCGCTAAGTGTAGATCATGTTAAGATTCCAAAATTCTGTTCCGTTGCGTCAACTCTCCTCCTCGCTGTCATGCTCACTCCAAAGAATGCTGTCATCTACAAACTGGCTGTTAGCTGCATCACCACGCAGCTGATAGTGTACAACCCTGGGGCTGGACCATCATCAGTCAGCAAATCTGGAATACAATCTTTATTGTGCATGCGATTCTTGGTATATGGATCAAGATTGAAACATGGAGCGCTGAGGAGGGTAGTATGTATATACACATATCCGGGTGGAACACCATGTGATTCGGAAGTTTGATTCTCTCACTGTCATCAGGCACCGTAGGAGGTGTTCTGGGCCTCTGTGGCACTGGTCGTGGTGGAGGTGCACCTGTGCCTTTGCGCCATCTGGGAGACTGTGGATTCTTTGCTCTGCCACTGTGGCAAGGGAGACAGCCGTCGGTTTGATGTTCCGAAACCATTGCCGGGTGACTATCTATCGCAGCCTTCAATTTGTTGTACCCGGGTACCACAACACCCCGCTTTGTCGCTTCACAAACATCGGGGCCTGGTTTGTTGATCATATGTTGCGTTTCCTCAATCGCGGCATGGAAAAACCCTTCTTTAGTCATTTTGGCCACATACAAGGCAAGATACATCACGGACTGTTCAAGCTGTACCCAACCTTTTTGGCTTGCTATACTAGCTGCGATGTTGAAAACCTACAAGCAAATAGTTGCTGCATATAGAGTGAGTATCGGCTGTTACTTCAATCATATACGACTCTGTCGCCTCCTCCAAGGTATTTCAACCCTGTTTGGTCCATTACAGAGGATGTTTATCAATAAATTCGTCTGCGACAATCCCAGAATTGACAACATTGTGATGTTCAACTTTGTGCACAGTGCGTACTAATGCCGTCGTCGACCATGAAGGGTTCCCATGACGGGCAGCAAAGAATTAGTCACGTAGCTCTCTATGTACCCCAGCTGTGCATTTTTCTCTTAGTTGACGATGATCTACATCGACATCAATAGACTGAAATCCGATCGCATGCTGCCATATATTCCCGCTGCATCTGGTTGTATGTACTATTTTCAAATGTGGTCCCTCGTTCATATTTCCGGGGGCTACAATTTGAGGCTCGCGGTGAACAAACTGGTGTCTGCATTGCGGCTGAGTCTCACTGGGTGGCGCCCTCTTTGAAGCCCCTGTCATTAGGCTTGACTCGGCTTCAATCGCACCTGATTGAAGTTTTTCTGGAGCCATGACTCGCTATTGTGGAATGGTGAGGAAGACGATCACGAAATGAAGTTGGAAGTCCTGAGGATTATATTGTCAGCTACAAGTCACAAAGGAACGAGTGACAGCCAACTTGCACCTTCAATTCAAGCTGAATCTGGCTATGCATGGCTGCACTGCATATAGCTGCAGAGGATTCCAACAGTCCCGCGATTTGCAGTAAGTCGGTCCGATGTTGTTGGATTGTTGGCAGGGATATACTGTGATGAACGACAGCTGATATCTCATTTTAGATAGGTATAAACAGGACATTCTTCGATGGAAAGGACGTCTGGTGATGTTTGTGTCATGACAATGCCGGGTTCTTACATCAATCCCATGCTAACCATCATGTCTTAATGTACGGTTTGCATGACTTTTCCCAAAGAAGTGAATGTCAAAACGCTGATTTTGCTTTGTTCTAATTGATGAGACCTACCAATCTTGACATAAAAGACGCAGCTTGCCTCCATGTGGTCCATATCTTGCAACATCCAACTTCTCGCCCCCCAAAATGGTCAACAGAGGATTCAATGATCAATGCTCCGAAGAAGAACGTTTCGCGACTTCCTCCGGGTAAATACTGCAAATCAATGAAGAAGACTATGTTGAAATACTGACAGCTAAAAGCTTGACTTCCATCTATCAAAGAGGGGCACAAGGCCAATATATATGAGTGTGAAATACGGCTGAATGCCATCAGCCCGTATCAGAGTCAACAGTCATCTCCGGCCATACAAGAGATCTCCATCTCCGGCCATACGAGACACCTCCGCTGCGGCCAGACAAGACATCTCTGCTGCGGCCATTCAAGACATCTCTGCTCCGGCCATACGAGGCTCATCTCCGGCTGAGACCTGTCTATGCAACACTCCCCCATCTTGCTACGCTCTTTGGAGCAAGAAACAAAACAAACAATCAGACAAGCAAACATGATGCGCAACTTGTGATTCCCATAATAGCCTCCTTGAAACCCTGCGAGAGTGAGGAGGGAAAGAGTACTACCGTAGCCTGAGGATGGCCATCCATAATGAGATAAGGAAATCCGCGTGCCCAAAAAGAAAAGTGAAACAACCATAAATCCAACCTTAAATCGACCTCTATTACCATAGCCCCATCGCCTTTGTGAATTTCTTGTGCTTATCCTTCGCCAAGGCCTTGGTTAGTATATCTGCCACAGTCTCGTTTGTGTGCACGTAGGAGTAGTTGACTATTCGCCGTCCATGCAGATCTCGACTGTTGTGAGAGCAAATGTCTACATGCTTAGTTCGAGCTTTGATGATTCCCGTGGTGATAAGTGTGAGAACACGCTGATTGTCGCAGTTGATTGGCAGCGGTGGTGAGTCTCCCTTGTGAATACCCTTTTGCAATTGGAGTTACCATTTTTCCTCTCTGGAGGGCCTCCAAACAGGCGATGAATTCGTCCTCGACAGTTGACATGGCTATGAGACTGTGCATTCGAGACCGCCACGAGATAGCTCCATTGCCGGCGAGAAACACATGGCTTCCTTGAGGTTTCCGGTCCGCGCTGTCATTGGCCCAATCAGAATCCGAGTATCCTACGAGAGTATTGTCGATGCCGATGCCATTGCCGTCGAAGTGTAGTCGAAAATTGGCTGTAGATTTGAGATACTGAAGGACTCATTTAGCCGTGTTCATATGGCTGCTGAATGGCCGTGAATTGTAAGGAGAAAGAGCAGCGACCGCGTACGAGATATCTATCCCAGTTGCACGTGCTGCGTACATCAGTGATCCCAAGACTGCTTGATAGTCTGTGATAGCTTCTAATTCCTTCTCCCCCTGATTCTCGGCCAAGTCCAATTCTACATTGGGATCCTTTGGCGTCGAGACATCGTGAGTGTGCTCCATGCTGAATCGTCTGGGACTTATGATGATATAGAATATCTGTTGGAGACCGACCCCAGTACTATCGCGGTGGATTTTCATGCCGAGGAATCGGCATGCCGGGCCGAGGTTTGTTATCTTGTATTTCTCTGAGAGTTTGGCTTTGACTTGAACCGCAGCTTTGGCGGTGGCCTCCAGATTTGACATGGAGATGTCGTCAACATACAGAAGTATCAGAATGCTCTCTCTGCGAAGATAGAGGTTAGGATCCGCAAGGGATTGGGTGAAACAAAGAGAGAGTAGAAAGGCATTGATATGCTCGTGCCATAGTTGTGGAGCTTGTTTAAGGCTATACAGAGCTTTCCTGAGTCTGACAATGATCTGTGGTGCGTTTAGTCCCTCTGGCCATCCTTCTGGCAAATTCATATAGATGTCGTCATCATCAATTTCGGGGTTTAGGAAAGCGGTTAACATATCCAAGTGGTCTATATTCCATCCGTATTTCGCGATGAGAGAGATGAGGTACTGAAACGTAGTTCGCTTCCCAACACCAGCATAAGTCTCGCCGAAGTCCGCCAGTTTGTATCCTTTTATGAATAGCGGTGCTTTGTACCATGTGGACCCGTCAGGATTGTGCTTAGTCTTACAAACCCACTTGGAGCCAATCAGGTAAACTGGCAGTTGCCATGCTTCCCGGGAGTTGAGAGCGGGGATGGTGTTGTTGATCAGGATCGATGTGCGTTCTTCCTCCATGGCTCTCTTCCAGTGATCTCGTTGAGGGCTTTGCATAGCTTCCGTGTAGGTGAATGGATTTGTTGCGGATGCCGTTAATGCTTCTGCGGAGACTTTACAATGACTTTTTGTGACACGACTCCCTATCGGCGCAGCTGGAGCTGGAACTGGAGATGGATCTGGGGCTGCTCGTGGAACGTGGCTTCATTTCTTGATTGCTGCTGCCGAGCGCCGGGCAGTCTGATCATCTCTGCGGAGGCGCAAACTGTGGGTGATGTGTTCTGCTTCCTCCTCAGGAGCTTCATGCATGAGAGATGTGGATCTCTTACCTACCTGTGTAGGTTGACTATGTTGTCCTCGGAGAGGCTCACCTGCAGTATCTATTTCGCCGACATAATTGTCATCTTCTGGTAATACAAATATGTAGATCTCATTGCTTCCATCCTGACACGACATGTGTTCATTTCTCTCTTCGTCGAAGACGAGTTCCGATTGGGCTTTCATCTTCTAGAATTCGGGATCCCACATCCTCCACAACGTCTTGGAGTCATGTTTGTAGCCTACCATCATGTGTCAGTTTGCCAAATCCATGCAGCATCTCTTATGGCGTTTCATACGGTGCTTGATAGCCATCGCGGTCATTTATTCTGAGGCCTTCATTCGGTGATCTTTGATGGAGATAGACTGCGGAATTAAATGCTTCTCCCCAGAACTCGATGAGAGCCTGGGAGTCAATCATCATCGCCCGGGCTATTTCAGTGATTGTACGGATCATTTGTTCTGCAACACCATTGTTATGGTGAGCATATGGAGGCCATGGTTCGTATGTAGTACCGCGGGCAGCGAGGACATGTCGGAAGGTCTAATTGTCGTATTCTCCCAGTCCCGTGTCGTACCAGAATCGCTTGATCTCAAATCCCATTGGATTTACCCGGGACTGAAATGACTGGTAACCGGAGGTGCAGGTCACGGCTATCTTATTTGGGAGCAGCAATATGGATATGTACCTTGTGTAGTCGTCGATGAATAGTATATTGTATCAATGGTCGCTCAAGGTCAGTGTAAAGAAAGGACCAGACACATCCGAATGTACAAGTTCAAAAGGCTTTGTAGTGCACTTGACTGGCACTGTAATCAACTCTTGCTTGTGCTTCACTTGGATGCAGACTGTGCATATTGAATGATCGTGTTTATATCTGCCAATAAGAGTGTTCATGGCGGTGGGCTGTATATGGGCTAGTTGTCGGTGCCATAGTCTTGACTCTGAGACAGTGAGAGACATTCGAGTGGACCTAGTTTTTGCTGTGGTAGGTGCTCTTGGAGGCGAGCTTTGTGTTTTTCTCTTTCTGCTGTTCTCGGTAGTCGATGATAGGAGTGCGGTTGCAGGAACTATGATGTATATGCCATTGACTAGTTTTCCGGCGAGGGTGCAAGAAGATGGCGAATATATGGAGCATTTTCTGTTCTGAAATATAGTCGTATGCCCGCCCAAATCCAATTGGTTGATCGATAGAAGGGAAAGTCGAAAAGTAAGAGTATGGAGGGCTTGAACCTGATAGCCCGGTATGACGTTGAGGGAACCATAATACGCGGCGGTGACTGAGTTGTTGTCTTCGAGGTGGATCACTATAGGATGTGACAGCTTTTTGCATGTTGGGAAGCTGCTGTGGTCATTGCACATGTGGTGTGATGCTCCGGAATCAATGACTCATTGTGGAGCGGCAGTGAGAGCACAAGCTATTAGTTTGAAGGGATCGCAGTCTCCGGTTGTAGCAAGATCTGTTGTAGCAGTGACTTCGGTCACTTTCCACCATTCCTTCAAGTTCATGTTTGAAGGAGACGCAATCCACTTTGACGTTGCCTTTAAGCCCGCACTGGAATCAAATGCGCTCATTATTGTTTCATCCCTCCTGAGCACATTTTCACTTTCTGTATGCAACTGTAGTATGACTGACAATTTTGCAATAGGTGCACTTACTCTCGTGGCTGCTTCCACCGCTTCCACCGCGTCCACCGCTTCCACTGCTTCCACCGTGTCCACCGCTTCCACTGATTCCACTGCGTCCACTACGGCCACTGTGTCCACCCCGCCAACGGCCTCAACCTTGGCTCGGCCACGGCCGTGGTGGCCGCCACACTGGGAAAATTGGGCGGCACCCGTGGATGCATCTCCGAGCCCCTTGGTAAGGCCGGTTGTAGTTTCTTCTTCTCGGAGGTCGTGCATGGCTTCTGCAGGTGTGGGCAATTGTCTTCTATGCTTTAGGTCCATCAATATCATCGCATACTGTGATGGCAATGATGTGAATATTCGCGTGCAGCAATCGCGACCGGTCATTGCATTGTCCCTATGGTCCAGTTGTGTGCGGTAGTTCCTAAGCTTGGTGATGTATGCTTTCAGTGGTTCATGCTCCTTGGGTCGGCAAGCTCCGCGCTGGCGAAGAATGTCTTGTCTGCCGACATACGATCCGGCTGTGACCAGATTCGTTTCAAGTGTATTCCACATTCGGAGAGGGTTTCTCATTCCCTTTATTATGCAATGTACTCCCGGGGAACAGGAGAATCTGATCACAGACGCAGCTTCGGCTTCTCTAGCCTTCCAATCATCATAGTTGTCATCGTGGTCGGAATCAAGAGGCTGCGGTTCAGGGTCAGCTCCGGTGACGATTGCACATGATTTCATGGTGGATAGGTTTAGTATCATATCATCTCTCCATTGGTCATAGTTGGTGTGAGTGATCTCAGGAATGTCACCCCACCTGGTCTTGTTGAAGGCGGGTTCGGAGGATGACATCGTAAGATCGTGGTGTTGAGTTTTGATGTTGATTATGCAGTTGTTGCTATGGTGACGAGGTTGAGGGTTCTTGAGGCTGGTTTGAAGATTGTGAAAAGGATCGGAAGAAAGATGATGAAAGGGTCTTCAAGACAGATCGTGAGATTTTCAGATAGTAGCGATAGCCGGGATCATAACCAGTTGAAATACGGACTGCTAAAAGCTTGATATTCATTCATCTAAGAGGGGCACAAGGCCATTATATATGAGAGTGAAGTACGGCTGACTGCGATCAGCCCGTATCCGAGTCAACAGTCATCTCCGGCCATACAAGATATCACCGGCTTCGGCCATACGAGACACCTTCGCTCCGGCCATACATAACACCTCCACTCGGGCCATACAGGACATCTCAGCTCCGCCCATACGAGGCTCATCTCCGGCTGAGTCCTGTATATGCAACACTCCACATGACGACATCACCAAGCGAATAATGGCCAGAGTGGCTTGCAGACAGAAAGGGTCCGGGGGGTGGGAGCATTGGGCTGCTTACATTCTAGAAAGAAGCTTTCGGAGGAGAAATGAAGGCAAACGAACTTTTTCCCAATGAAGAAAGAGAGAAATGGATCGAAGATTATGTGGATAGAGATACTGCAGTGGCAAGAAAGCGAGTTCAAGACCCAGAGACTGCGATTATGCAAGAGCAGGAACATATGAGGAATGTTGAAAAGGCACGATCGTCAACTAGATAGCCTGAAATTTCATCCAACGAGATGTTGACTTCTATCGGAGACAGTTTGAGCGATCTTGCAAGTTCCTAATATCAGGAGGATGGAGAAGTCGAGGATGATGATGAGGAAGATTCAGAGCTTGGCAAGCTGAGTGAAGATGATGAACCTGGCTGGGAGTTGGTCACAATCTCAAGAACGGTACAGCACCGCATGGAGAGCTTTGGGCAGAAGCAGATGAGGCTTGACAAACTGATGCAACCGGGATAGGGGGACGCTGCTGACTACTTCCTTGAGAGAGTTATGAAGTTTGTGATAACTGAGCTGAAGGTTCAGGCAGTTGTGAAGCCTTGAACGGACTCGACAGCAGCCACACCATCACCAACAACATTTGGAGAGCATATGCCATTTCTAGATATCTTCCCTGGACATTCCCAAATGCTGCAAGTGACATCTCGACAGGGAAGTAGTCAAATTAGGCTGGGTTTGGAAGAACCTCTGGCAGTCGATGACATAGTGTCTCTCATGCCCGACAGGGTGCCTGATTCGTCACAGGGAGAGATTGCGACTCCAGTTCGACCTCGGAGCATTTACCCCAGCGTATAGTGTCACTAGCTGATTACCATATGACAATCGCATTCGGATGAGGACATGGTGACGACTCCTGCGTGACCGGGGAACCAGATAGCCATATGGGTACTTTCGATGACGTATCTGGAGTAAACGCGATTTGTACCTACTTTGTTACCTGTCAGCTTTTTGTGGATTTCAGTGACCAAATAGTGAGACTTGATTATTCATCAGTGTCTGTGCAAGGGTCGTACGGGCCATGTGAATGTGCTACACACCAAATCAAGCAGATTGACGATCAAGGAACTCTATATTGTGTTGCCCATTATGGTTAGATGATAAAACACAACCTAAATTTGGGATGAAATGCATTAACACAGTTTTAGTCAGTGATGTCATACTTCTCAGAAAAGGAGCTGTCAATGCACATCCGAAACATGGATGAATGTCAGCAGGTACTCGGCATTAATCCATGCAGCCAACTACATAACTGTCCACTCAGACCTCCTTCACATGTTCAAAAATTCAAAAGTTCGTTATGGTACATCAAGGCAATCGAGGAGAATGAGCTGCATATAGAATGGTGAAGACATTGTGCTATAAACATTTACAACTGGTGCATGAATCTTTATGCGGCAAATTGACGGCCAAATACAATGAAATGCGATGGACTTACGTCATTCATCATGTGAATGTCGTGTATAGTAGTGGCTCAGAAACCGAGATGTTTCGAAGATTTTGAATTCTAATGATAATACAACGCAATGGTATACTGGCTGCCAAACAAGACTGCATCCATTTTATACAGAATTGTTGAGCACCCTATGACTGTTAGTATGTCTCTAAGGTGGGCTCAAAGGTGAGCGTCAATGGAGCGTCGACAATTTGTGGCATTCCATGATTGAAACTCAAGATGGTTTCGCTTCAATGTTCAATCACAATCGAACTATAGCCTGCCTTTCTATCCAAAAATGGCTGCGACAGCATCGCTACTATGTCCTAAAAATGAGAGTCAATAGAGCGTTAACAACTTCTGGCCTTGCATCGGGGAAAATGCAAGAGCTGTGCGGTGACATTAAGCCATAATCGAACTGTCAGCCATCATTCTTGGCAAAAATGGGTGCGAACAGTTCATTACTATGCCCTAGAAATGAGCTGCAACAGAGCCCCGACGATTTTAGGCCTTCCATCTTAGAGGATCAAGTGGCTATGAGACTATTGTGATCCATAATCGAACTATGGATAGCCTTTCTAGGCAAAGATGTATACGACATGATCATTACCATATCCCACACTGAGCGTCAATGGAGCGTGAATGAGTTTTGATCTTGAGTCTTGGATAATCTAACGGCAATCGAACATAGGTAACCCACAATGAACTCCTAGGCTGCCTTCACTGGTGAAAATGCTAGTGACGATATGGTGTGCGCCTTCTACATTTGAGCTCCCACAGAGTGTCAATCGTTGTTGGGGCAGCTCAGAATGCTACACAGCAATGAACTGCATTGTGCTGTTCCTAAATTGAGTTTGAGGATGCCAGTCTTCGCAATCTAACCTCGTATTCAACTTTACGAATATGCATGCAATGTCTTACAGATCTGATTTTCATAATTGTAGCAGTTGATTCAATATTCAAGAACCCGCAATCTGCTTTGCTGTATCATTACTTGCGGCATTCTTTATAGTCGGAATACCCAGCTGTCTAATTCCTACCGCCATGTCAGATCAAAAATCTTTAAACACCTCATTGCATGAGATTATGATCTCGTTCAAAAATGATCGTTTCTTGATTCGTCATGAGAGCGACCGTACTGTAAAAATCATCTTTGATGCGTGGTGGGCTTTAATAAATGTAGACTTGAAGCGGCCCATTGCTTGGAATCAGTCTCAATATGCGCCTTCGTGGCAATTCTATTTACACTGCAGAACTGAGCAGACCGGCAGGATTGGAATCATATGGATTGTTCATCATTAACTTCTTCGCCATCCATCAGAACATCCAACCAGATCAATGGGGAAACAATTTCTGGGAAAAGCTAACATCGCAAGGTTAAATCAATTAACAGAGTCAGAGGTAACTCAATTGACTAGTTCAACGGTTGATGAAACAGCTTTGGCCATCTTGAGGACGGAAGGAAGTCGAGGAATAACAATGGTCAGTTCGTAGAGGAGGATCATATTGGACATCCAGGATGATCCATATTGACCAAAATGACAGACAAAACGTTCATCACTGGCTGATAAAGACTTTGGAACTTCTGAATTTCACCAAGGCACAGGAATCGCTACCTCGAGTTAGCACATGTTTCAGCTCACATTCCTCGGAACGCAATATCAAATCTCGAGCTACGATTGTCATATGAGGCATTACGCGATGACCTAAAGCTGCTGTCTGCTACAATCCTTGGCAACATTTGCCGGAGGGAATATGCACTGTCCGTGGATGCAATTAGAAACCAATTGCTGTCACAGAATAAAGTTAATTTAGCTCTGGGTGGATGGACATCATCAAACAACATAGCCATACGGTCGGTCATTACAAACTATATCGATCAAAATTGGGCATTGCATAATGTTCAAATTCCGTTCCGCAAGGTTGATTCATTGTTCTTTTCACATTTCGAAAGCTAATTCGGGATGACAGGTCAATGGCCACCATGATGGAACAAGGCTAGCCGTAGATTTGATGGATTATCTTGATCGTTTTCAGCTTACCGACAGCCGTTGTTTGGTATTTCAACTGATAATGCCTACGCAATTTATTCGACGACACGTGGGATGCAAACCACACCTGGGGCCTCTCAGATCGAGTGGGCTGCATTGAGGAACCACATACCTCGCATGGCGAATGTGATACGGCTGGCTTTAGGTGTATTCATGAGCAGTCTTGGTGTCAAGGGCCGCACCAAGTCATGGGAAGCCCATGAGCGCAATCAGCAATTTGGAGAGAATGAAAGTGTAGACATCAGGAAAAGTCAAAGGCTTCGAAAAGAGGGCAACGCTGGAATCAATCAGGTGTTGGCCATGAAACCAGCTTAAGCCATGTTAATTGAGAAAGTATGTATGTCCAGATATTTTGAAAGTGGTGAAACTGACCTTCATACCGCAGAGAATGTGTGAAGTATTGGTTACACTAACACCTGGTCGTTGAAACGAGTTCATTGACTGTCAAAGAGCCAAAGTCCCAATCGCACACCTGGGGAATATGTATGTGAAGACCCGTTGGAACCCCAACCGGGAGTTGCTTGAGTGCTCCTTCCCATTTACGCGCATTCACACACTCTTAGCTCAAAAACCCAATATACAGCGCTTACTGGCAACTCTTCACACCTCAAGATGAATCGACTATTCTAAAGTAAGTCATGGAAGTGATGAGGCCATTATGATATTAGACACTGTGGATGTCGAAGAGGCATACCGCCAGATTGCATCACGTTATCACAGTGTACAATCTTATGTTCCATCACATGGATGGTGTGATGCGACATTTGGCTAAGCAAATGTTCCGATGGAAGGAAGACTTGTTCTTCGCCGTGAAGTTAGTGCGACAGATGGTGCCTAAAGCTTTGACTCAAGTGACTCCATCGACGGGCATGGTTACCATGACTGGACATATCCTCGATCCTTTCCGGACGTTGTGATCTTTCGGAAAGTTGGAGAAAGGAATGGTTATCAATCCTGAGGATGAGACATCCTATACTATGCAATACCAGGACGCCTTTCTGAAGTACGTGGAGAATGAATACTATGCAAATCACTGATGTGTGCCTGTCAAAAAAACACGAACGCGTACCGAGGAGCAATCTTATCTCCTCTGAATCGGTTTCAGGATATTGTCAATCATCCTTTGATCCATATGATTTGTCCAGCAATGATGAAGAATACCTAACGCCTGACAATGTGGCTGGGATGGCACTAGAACAAAGTGATCACGCAGCACGCTCATTGACTGCCGGCCAGGCTCCATTTGAATTCACCACCTGAAGCATCCAAGAACTGGGGTCAAATTAATCCAAATCTCAATGAGACCACTCTGACCCAATGTGGATTAGCAGTACATTTTTATTACTGGACATAACCGACTGGTGGCGTCAACAGGAGGAAACGCACTCCAGGTATTCCGATTAATCTAATGTGGAGCCCCAGGTTTTCTCTGTCAAACCGAATGGTGTCAGAGTGGAGTCCTGTTACTCCCTACACCAAGATGTGATCGGCTGGATGCAGTCAAAAACCACAAGCGAGACTCCTCACGAAAAGGTCATTGTAAGGCAGTTTGCTCAAGCAAACAACTCGATTTTGGCAGGCGCTGACACATTATCGAATACAATGAACACTTGAAACGCTTCAGAAATGGAGACAGTGGCGGAGGCAGGAAAATTGCACAGAATGGCCAAAGTTCACAACATTTAGGAACTTTGACAGGATAGCCAAACCATGCGTGCTACCCAGAAGGAATCTTGCGCTCAAAACAAGCAGATGACTGCCGTGAGATACATTCCACACACAGAACAGATCGTCAAAGCATCGTGGTCACTCTCTCAACATGATGCTGTGGCCGCATTGAAATTGACAGAAAGATCTCCTTTGCCACAACTATTGTCTGCAAAGGACCTCCCTGGAGGACGAACTCAGATATTGATTGTCCGCCGAATCCGACGAATCAACAGTCATCCGGTCAAAAGTAATGAGGAGAGTGAACCCGAAAGAATTCCGGACAATGAAGATTAGCATGACTGGAATGGGGACTTAGATAATCCAAATGTGAGTGAAGATGATTGCGCGGCGGAAGTTGAATATGACATAGAGTAAGGCAATTGCATCGAAAATCCGGTATGGCCACAGCAGTGGGATGTCAGTGCTGTGCCAATTATTCCTGGATTGATTCGGCCGACACGGAAGTCAAAGAGATAGGCTGAAGAGGTGTTGATGACATTCAATGCAATTGAAATGAGGAGGAATAACAGAGTGAAATAAAAGTAGTACAGACAGTGTCAATGTTTCACCATCTTCTTTATGTATCTTGAACTAGAAGTTTGGTTGGTGATATATTATAGGCGAATGGTCAGCAGTAGCTAGTCAATATCGGTTGATAAACAGATGTATAGTAGGCGCAGTGAAGCTTTTGGCAAGAAACATGAATTGTAGTCATGTGGGAGAGAAAGGTGGAAGAATGTCAATGCGCTCGGCTTTGTCACATGGCCAAGTCTTAATTTGGCAGAAAGACTACCAATATTTTCAAATCATAATGAAAACTATTATCTATGGTGGCTAGTGTTGAATGGGCAATTCATTAAAATGAGCGTCAACGGAGCGTCAACGATTTGTGGTTTTGTAAATTCTGGAATCAAGCAACAATTTGGTCGCTTTGATGCATACCCGATATGTTGGCGGTCTTGATAGGCACATCAGAAAGGGACATGCTCACTGCCGCATCCTGAGAATGAGCCTCAACAGAGCGTCAACGACTTTGAGCCTCGCAATCTGAGTAATCTATGTTCCAACTGTTTCGAGCCATCCATATGGCAGAGATTGACAGCCTTGATGGCGAAAAATCAATGTGACATGCTCCCTGCCAAATTCTGAGAATGAGCATCCATGGAGCGTCAACAATGTTAAGCTTCGCATCTTGGGTAATTCATGTTCCAATTGGTTGTCGAAATCCATTTGTCAGAAAATGGCAACCTTCACAGGGAAAACCTTCTGCGACATGCTCCTTGCAGCATCCTGAGAATGAGCGTCAATGGAGCGTCAACTATGTGTAGCTTTCTCATCTGGTGGAATTTATGTTCCGCTTGGTTGTAGTCATCTATTTGTCAGATATTGACAGCCTCCACAGGGAAAAACCACAGTGATATGCTCCCTGCCACATGATGGAAATAAGGGTCAACGGAGCGTCAAAAATGTTTTGCTCCGCATCTTGGGTAATCTATGTCCAGATTGGTTGTAGACATCCATTTGTCAGATAATGACAGCCTTTAGTGAGAAACGACTATAGCATCATGCAACCTGCCGCATCCTGAGAATGAGTGTCAACAGATTGTCAACGATTTCTAGCGTCGCATCTTGGGTAATTTATGTTCCGATTGGTTGCCGAGATCCATTTATCAGATAATGGTAGCCTTTACTGTGAAAAACTACAGTGGCATGCTCCCTGACGCATCCTGGAAATGAGCGTGAACGCAGAGTCAACGATGTGTAGCTTCGCAGCTTGGGTACCCTATTTTCCGATTGGTAGTAGACATCCATATAACAGATATTGACTGCCTTGACTGGGAGAAACCTCAGCAACAGGCTCCCTGCCGCATCCTGAGAAGGAGCGTCAACGGAGTGTCAACAATTTGTAGCTTCGAATCTTTGGTAATTCATTTTCCGATTGATTGCAGAAATGCAGTCATCAAATATTGGCAGCTATTATTGGTAAAAACAACAGCAAAATGGTCCCTGCCGCGTCTTGAAAATGAGCGTCTAAGGAGAGTCAACGGTTAGAGTTGTTTCATATTGGGTAATCAAGGCATCGGACTGATCTCCGCACTCATAAAGGAATTATGGACCGCTGTGATTAACAAAAATACAATGTATCAAAGATGAAATACCGATTCCAAATCACTCGATATTGCAAGCTGCAAAGCATGCAAAACCATATCTATGGTTGTTGAACACCCAATTTGAATAAGATACTATGCACATGCTCCAATAGCAAGATCCTCAATTAAATCTATTGGTGGACCCGCTGGGCGACCCGCTCACACCCCGCCCAATCCAGACAGGATGGGAGTTCACTATCGAACCTTAACCGAAGTGACAGTTTGGGAACATTGGGAACCTGGTCCACCAATTTGGAAACAGTTCGGGTTGGACCTGGACCCGGACCAGAAGTGACGGTCCGGAATCGTTGCTAACACTAACTGTGCAGCCAGGTGAACTTCCCCTTATGCAAGGCCAAAAATAGCTGACCCTCCGATGACACTCATCTATAGGATTGGGCAATGCGCGTGTCTTTTATCATTTTCTGTCTAATGCAGTCCAATACATTCAATTGTGAAGGATTGGATGATGCTTTTCTTTGAATGCCAAATGTGTAAGACTAACAATCGTTGACACTTTGTTGACTCTTACATCAATCACATCAAAATCACATTCTTAGGCTGAATTATTGTATGCAACAAATTGTACACTGATTATTGACACCCAATATTGTAATTCAAAGGATTTTCATTTCCACCCCGAAGCTGTGTTACCTCTGAAGTCAAGATCAACATCTCTCCACGTGATCTGATTAAGAGATGATGTGCCCCTATTACAGTCCTGAGTTTCCAGCCAGCAACTGATGGCCCATGATTCCACCAGTCCGGACAGATGCAGTGTGGGGTAGGGCTTGGTCCGGTCCGGTCCCACTGAAATGTTGGACTGTACCGAGCCCCAGACTAGGACTCTGGGACTGGTCAGGTTTGGTCTGGACCATTCCAAATGGGATAATCCTGATCAATTTCGAAGTAGATTGAAAACAAAAGAAATGATACAGTAATCCCTGCTACCCTAACCAACCAAGAGCATCACTTCATAATCACCCGGTGCGAGCAATGACAATGAATTAGCCCAATGACAGGTAATCAGCCCCCGCACCAAGAATAACCCAACCATACCAAACGTAACTAGCCTACATGCATGTCAGCGTGATGTTACCAACATTGCAGAACAGTTACATGATTTCCGAATCCACATCTTCGTCCTCAGGTTGTTCTGCATCTAATCGATCTCCTTCATCGTTGACATCCAACAGTGCTTCACTAACTACTATTTCTGGATGACCCAGTTGAAGCCTATGCCAGGATTTGAGACATTCCACATGTTACGGGGGTGCTTCCACCTAAGTAACTATACTTACTTATATCCAAAGATACTTATAAGAAGATACTAGGTATACGGCCGTAGATCCTATTGAAATTCCTGAAGCGTAATCCCAGAAAAAACGTGATGGAATTCGATAAAGATCGTAAACGCAACAAGGACACATATAAATTGTGGTATCAGAAGCTATCAGATGAATAGCAACTAAATCGTATTGTGGTGTAATGCAAAACTGGCAATGAATATAACTCGTAATTTGATCCCGGAGATTCATTTCCTTTCAGAATCTTCCTTGATAGATCTGGTGTTCACATACTATCGGCAATATTACGTCTACACATCATCCCCCTAACTCGTTCATTCCATTTCCTTGCTTCCAGATATGAGACAAGGGTATCCTTGGGAATTGCTTGCAATCGATTCCTTTGCTTTTAGTTAAAGGTTTTACCGGAATCTTTCCCATTCTCGTGCGAGACAATACACATGGCTTTCGCTTCACAACTTGCCTTTCTTTCCGGGACTTGCAAAGGAACTCCTTAGCATTCTTGATGATTATGGTAGCTTGTTCTGACTCAGATTCGCTACTCTCAACCTCGTAACTATCGTTAACTGTGTTATCGATTTGAGGTATCCTATCAGGATGAACACAACTTCATTTGGTATCAATATCAATGTGTTCGTGAAGCACAGACGCTTCTTCCTTTTCTAAGGATAACGAGTGACTCTCCAATGGTGCCCAATACGCTTCGGATCATATTCTTAGATTCTGGATATGTGTAGCAAGTCCGTCCTCAAGTCCAATAACGGAGGCTATCCACCAAACACTTTGAGCCACAAAGATATACTGATGTTTCCTGGCGTAACTAATGATTTTCTCTAATGCATATACTTTGACGTTGTTTTCGCTCTTGAAAGTAATAGTCATTCGTATAGGATATCACTTATCAAAGGTGTGGGGCTGCCGCTACACAAAACTAATAGATCTCTGTATATAATAATCAGTAGGTATAGGTATCATAAAAACTTAATAATACATAACGGTTTTCTTTCGCATGTAGGTATTGCTGTTTGTTTCGCTGCCAGAGCTTCTCCTTTTCATTGCCGGGACAATGCAATCTCTTATATAGAAAGTTCATTGGGATGTGACGCATGCACACCCATACATCGTTTCCATGATTTTGATAGCAACATGCTTTGCGTCTTACATTCATTATTGTCCGCATGCATTCTATGGCAAGTCGGCACAGAATGCGCATGGTCGAGATTGCCACCAATCCCAATGGTTATCATGTTCATGCCGGTGCGGTATTAAAGCATTACGCTCCTGATAAAAATCAGGCCACACCCGCACAATATCATATATCAGATCATAATGTCAACTTGGACATCTCACTCTCGTATGTTTCAGTAATCGGGAACGCTGCCGACATAGCTTACAGACGTCTTCGGGCTAATCAATACTGTAGTATGATTGCATCATAGGTTTATGTGGCGGACAACCACTACTATGCCGATATAGATTCAACGACACGCACGCAGCGTTGCAGGTGCCATTCCGTCACAACTCAATGTGCGGGGATGTTTTGACCTCATATCCACAGTCATGCCATAATCTTTCAATCACATTGCCGCTCAGGCCGGGACCATTCCCTTTAGCCGGGGAGTGCCCAGTGCTCCGACGTCACATAAGACATCAGTCTTAAGATGCCACGTAATAGCTGCAACTAACGTTTGCCATCTCTGCGCTACGAACTCCTTTGTTGTACGCAAATCAGACATAATCACTCGAGCATTAGGAATAAACCTGGTTGATAATTGCACCCTCGGCAGGGTTGTACCCGTTTCGATCTGGCAGTGTAATTGCATCATCAAATCAGCTGCCACAGCGTATGCTTTTAATGAATCCGCTAAGCCTAAACTTAACCAATCGAGACGAGTACAACTCATACCCCACTGCAGGTAATCGTGACAGAATATTCTGAGGATGCCTACGGCAGTCATTTTGCATGTCATGTGGCCCGAAGGTTATTTCACTGACCTATACCCAGCATTGGTTATCTCAGGTTACGTATACTCTGTTATGGGAGAACCCCTAACACCACATCCTGCTGTGAATCAATGTGTAGTTATTTCGCCTGTCTGTGAGAATTATTTTGCACTGAGAAATGAGCCTTTCCACTCCAGCTGACATTGCTGGTATCGATAGAATATCAAGTGCCATTCAATAGAGATGTGGATATATCTGCAGCTGGGACTGCCAAAAGGCGAATTGATTGGTGATCGATGACTCAGTTGGAGTTGAAAGATATGTGTCATATTCATCTGCTGTTCAACTTGATTCAATTGAGGGTAGAGTTACGAATTACAGTGCGATGCCTTTGTGCCCGCCAGGTTGCAAATGGAGTAACTAGAGATGGCGGAGCATCAGGCTAGCGTTCTCCCTCTGACCCTCCAAGTGAAGACAGTGGCATGTATTTTGTTAGCCACAGTCCCTGCACACGCAGCTTGGCATCCTGCGATTGATCTTCAGTCCAGTCAAGTTAGTCCACTGCCACCTCGAAGTATTCCCACTTGTATGTTTGATGTAACACCACTGCTGCAACGCAGACAGTGAGCTCTTTATACAACTCCCGATTCCTATCCAGGACTACAATCCCCTCTGTGGATGCCCTGCGGATATGTAGATGAGGATTCAACGCCTGATATTTCTGTAACACACTGGTAAATGTGGCTCGGAGGAATTCAAGTTCGACAAGCCTATTGTGCGGCTCAGAGAAATCACTCTACATATGTTGTGTTGGAGAGTGAAATATTTCATGATACTCGCAGCATCTGCCAGTTGTTCACAATGATCCATGAATAGTCGATCTTCTTCCAGTGGTTAGGTATGGTGTAGACCATGGACATCCACTGCATCCCTGTTTCAAATTATGCTTTTAAGCATAGTGTATCCAGTATTCCAATGGGTGGCATGGTCTCCACCAAGTCGTTTGAATTCCTGCCGCCTCTGAGGATATGGCAGTACATAGGTTATGATGTATTGTGCTTTGCCACATGGCCCCATTTTCCTCCACTCTGCAATTGTATCTCAGGTGACAATAACTGTATCCTGCAGTATCATCCGATCCACCACTCCAAACCAGAATTCCTTCACTACAAGGTTCACGACATGACCGCCGCAGCGAAGACGGTGTTCCTGTGCGTTATAGTGATGTTCTCCAGATACCTGTTCATCAGCCAGAGACCTAACCAATGTATCATTGTTGCTCGCATTGTCCCCCGCAAAGTATCCCAATCCATCCTGTATTCCATACTCCTGCTGAAGCTCACTAACAACCCCGGCCATGTTCGCATCAGTATGAGATCTTTCAAGCAAGCGAAGTCCAATTACTGGGTTCCTCAGTCTCCCTGTATGTGAAGTGAAATGCGCAAATATCCAAAGAACTGCCATAGTTTGATGGAGACTGGTCCAACCATCACAAGAAAGATGGATATGACTTAGCGCTTGCAGCGTGAGTTAAGCAATACTGGGCTGTAGGACACTAAAGCAAATAAAACTGCGTTCTTTGATTGTTGTTGGAGACCGTGGTATTTGATTCCTGTCGTTAGGATATTGAAACAAGGCCTGAAACCGGTGGTCTGAGGTCACACTGAAGTGAATCTCTCCATGGATGATCCACCGCAAAACCAAGTCATCAGATACCTTCTGACTGAATGGCTGCTTATCAAACATCTTTGCCGCATTTACCAAACTGGAGATATTTGGGGATGTTGGCACTCCAAGGGTAATCATTGTAGAATGGTGTCTTTTCAAATGACAGGCTGGTGTTGTTGTTCCTCTAGTCATCTTATACTTCATTATACCTGGTTAAGAATAAGCATCAATCATAGTGTTTGAATTCAGATAGACTTTCTGTAGGAGCACTTCCAGTACTGCTTTGTACCAGACCCTGAAATAGTACCATGTGCGTGAATTGGTGAGGTCAAGCGGCTGCCTCGGTGTACAACAGTTGAGGATATAGACGAATTCGATGGATTTGAGGAAGACAGACAATGGGTCGATGATGGGCTGGTCGAAACAGCCTGAGAATTTGAGTCACAAGAACGAGACCATGGTGAGAACTCAGACTCAGTCTCGGATGGCAGAAATTCTTCGTTGCCACTGACATCCGACAGTGATTGGGATGACACGGATTGAGGTAGCAAAGGTTCCGGACCATCGCTTTGGGTCTGGGTCCGGGTCCAAACCAAACCGTTGCCAAAATGGCTTTCCAGGTGGTCAATGAACCTGAACCTTCAATTCAAATACTGTTTGATGGTAAACTCCCAACCCTTCTGGATTTGGCGGGTTGTCAGCGGGTTGCCCAGCGGGTACATCCATCGATTCATATACAGCTCTTATTCCTGGAGTTTTTCAACAATGACTTATCAAAATCTTGTTTTCAACAACCAATAATGTATTTTTGCACAGCGGGAAAAATGACCTTACGCGACGCGTAACTCATAGAGAAGATGTTTTTGGGACCGTCATTCATAACATATTTCACGCGTGGCACTATGAGGCCCTATGGACTTACGTCTTGACTAGATTAGTATGATACGCATGCTAATTTGTGCGCTGGATACTATACATCACGCTGCATACAACAAACTTGAATGCAAGCTGCCAGGTGCACATCATTCCACGCTCCTAAGTACACTCTGACATACACCCCGGATTGCGCTCGATTGCACTCTCCCAGCATGCTTGACTGTACGCTCCCAATTGCTCTCTATGGCACACTCCCAGCCTGCTTGACTTACGCTCTCAAGTAAGCTCTCAAGACGCTCCCAAGTTCACTTCCAAGTACGTTCTCAAGTACACTCCCGGGTATGCTCTCAAGGACGCTCCCAATTGCACTCGATGGCACACTCCCAGCCTGCTGGACTGTACGCTCCCAAGTAAGCGCTCAAGACGCTCTTAAGCACACTCCCGAGCACGCTCTCAAGTACAATCCCAATTGCACTCAATGATACACTCCTAGCCTGATTGACTCTACGCTCTCAAGTAAGCTCTCAAGACGCTCCCAAGTACACTCCGAGTACGCTCCCAGTACATGGCGAGGGTGAGGAGGATACGCGGGGCGGTGAGAAAGGGACCCGGAAAGGGAAGGGAAACAAAGACCGGAAGTGGAAAGGGAAGGGGAAGGGGAAGGGAAACAGTAAAGTGAAAGGTATTGTTAAACAAACCCCAGGGGGAGATGATAGCTCTTGTGCCGTGGCTTTGCAGTGGCAGAATGAAAGGTATAACACAGACTCGGGCACGGAGGGCTAACTAGAGCAGGTATATCTAGAGCCGGAAGCATCCCCTGCCGTGTCAATTTCCTCAGATAATGATACTGACTCTGCCCAGAAGTCGGATGGCGAATATGACTCAGAACATGATCCTGATGTGGATATGCACATGGAGGATGAGGTGGACGCACTGGATGAAGTTGATTTAGCCAGCGATCGGTATTTCGAAATGGACACTGATGGTGATGAGGAGCACCATGAAGCGTAGGAATCTGAAGAGAAGGAAAATAAGGAGGAGGTGGAGGAGGAGGACAATAAGCATGATGATGATGGCAAAGAACCTCGGATGATTGGCCAGGGAGAGATTGTAAATACATCGGTTGATGATTCTGATACCATGGTAGATAATGAGCCAACTGTGCTACCGGAGCAAGGCCAGAAGATGCGCGAGCATACCCCATGGCCACAACCTCAGGCGCCTGACCCCCGGCCATGAAACCTGGAGCCTACCCCACGACCATCAACTCCGGAGACTCATGCCCTCCGTGGGCTGGAGTTTTTGGGGCTTGTGACGCCGCAAAAACCTCTCCCAGCGGGGTCAACTCTGCCAGAAGCTGAGGCAGCGGAAAACACCTCGGATGTCGATGTGGATCAGCAGCTACGCAGCGAATCGGCATGTGGTGACAGTCTGTCCGATGTTCCTCTCCCGGTGGACCCTCTGCCGGATGCCTCTCTGCTGGATGTCTGTCTCCCCCATGACCTCTCCCCGATGTCCTTCTCCCCGATGTTCCTCTCCCTGGGGCGCCCCAGGATGGTTCGGTAGGCGAGGAGTAAACCGTTAGTCGCATTGCAGAGGGGGCCTGCGTTTGCGTTAGAATCGGTTTCTTGCCTTGTGATTTTCGTTTGCTGTAATCTATCCATCTCAGGAACTAATTAAGGCATGGGTGGAGGTGTTTAGTACGTTTGGGTTATGGTTGTGGGCTTGATCGTTTTGTTTGTTCTATTCTATATATCTCAGGCATTGATTATTACACACGTCGCGAGGTTTTTGGATTGCTCAGGGTTTATTGTGTATTTATGCATAGTATTTTGGGACATCGCGCATGCAGTGTTTTTGCAACTCCTGGCATGATGGTGTTGAGGCTCAATGAATCACTCATGTATCGTAAGCTTTTACCCACACCAGACTGCTCAGGCCCAGCTCCAACTTTGGTCCCTTGCTACTTTGAATGCTCCACTCCTCACGTGTCGTCGACAATGCCAGACAAGACCCCATTCTGTTGCCCCAAATTTTCATGCCGAAAGAAGTTTATCTCAGACACCTGGCGACTTAAACGTATCAAACTACAGCATCTTGAACAGATTCAGGTTGCATAGAATATGACTGTTCGAAGAGCGCCCCGACTCGTTCAACCCGCTCGGCGTCGGAAATTCAATGCTAACAAAATTCAGACAAAAACTTCGACGTGTATCCCTACCTCAAACAAGTTGAAAACATCACATACTCGGAGTCCCAACCACCGCCACCTCAGCTGCCGTGGATGGAAACATACCCTGGTGCCGGCGCTCTGCTGAGCGATCACATTACTGAGCTATGGGAACGTGATGCTCAGGGATGCTTTGAGACGAAGCTAATAAACAAATCCCTACTACCCGTTTGCGACGCATGAAGAGTTCAAATATATCCAGTTTGAGATCATGAACAAGTGTATGAGAACATACTAGGCCAACCTGCTGAAGGAAGGAAACACCGCTCTGCATTTCCCAAGCTTTACGAACAGGGATGGTGTCCAGAAGCTGGTGGCTAGCATGCCGTATGATCAGTCTCTCGGGGAGTGAGAACTGCACACTCCCGAGGATTTGAGATGGAATGACAATCTCCAACGGCCTATTGCATACTGGAGTCGAGACATCACCAAAAGCATGAGATGGTTGATGTGGCAGCCATCCTACGCTGAGCACAAAATTTACGCCCCTCAGCATTGCTTTAACAGTGATACGCCACCAAAACGCCTCTATACTGAAATGCACACTGCGGACTGGTGGTGGGAGACACAGGTAAGCAGAGATACTCGAGGATAATAATGTGCTAATCGAGATTAACGCAACACTCAGAGTGGGGGATGAACTGGGTCCCTTGATCTTCACGTCTGACGGAACACATCTCGCGAATTTTGCTGGCGACAAGAACGAGTGGCCTGTATATATTGCAATTGGCAATCTCTCTTCGAAGATCCGCCAGATGCCGTCAACGCGCACTGTCGTAATGGTCGCTCTCCTGCCGAGTCCAATCTTGAACCGCAATATTCCTGACAAGTGCCTGGATGAGCAGCAGCAACGAAACAGAGTTGTGCTGTACAAAGTACACCGGCCGGTACTGCAGCAACTCACCATTGAACATGATCCCAATGCCGAGAGCGGGCAATACAAGGTTCCCTGTGCAGATAGCAACTTCAGGCGTTGCAAACGGGTTCTAGCAGCATAGCTTGCTGATTGCCCTGAGTATAGCGACCTAGATCATCTCGAGCGGCATGTCTGTTTTTGGTGAGAGTGTCCAAAGAACAAACTTGCAGAATATGTCCCTTCTGTTAAGCATCACCCCAGGCGGGGTCACAACCTATATAAAATGCTCGGTGTTGCCAACTCCAAGGCAGCCGATGCCGATCTCCCGTCGCGCCATATCCACTGAGGATTCAACAGGTTTCGACATATTCCCTGTATCATGAGCAACCTCCTGACGCCCGACCTCCTCCACACAATTCAGATTGGCATGCTTGACCACCTCCGACACAAGTGGATATTCCACTTCCTCATGACACACAAACGGCTTGACAAGTACAATGCAATCAGGTTATCCGTGCCTGCTTACCACGACCTCACACCAAAAAATCAGTCATGTCAGGAAGTTTCTCAATGGAATGGGAAGGAGATGAAAGACATGAGCCGGTACCTGCTTGGAGTTGGAACCCAGTCTCTACGAGGTGCAAGCCCCGCTCAGAGTCCCGTATTCACTCGCGCGATTGAGAGCAGACAGGCATTGTTAGAATTCCATATGTATCCTCGATATGAATCTCATGATGATGCAACTTTGAGCTACATGGACAACACTTTGCATTGTTTTCACAGTTTCAAATATGTTTTGTTACTCGGGTGAGCCGGCAAAAAGGGGAAGGCCAAAGCCAATGCCTTGAGAACCGAACTCGTGAAGAAGGGAAAGGTAGACGAGGAAACCAGTACTGAAACTTGGACACGGTCCAGGACGCGGCGCGAAATGAACACCTGGCGGGATGATATCAACCACGAGATAGGTGTTTTCAAGATTTTGGATGCCGACTCCAACTTTGCGAAGATCTTCGTGATGTCTCGTTGGGTGGAACAGATTGGTCGATACCGAGCCTTGCAACAGTATTCTGTGGAGAGACATGATCACGCACATAAAACAACACTCATGGACGGTTGGAACGACTGCAATCACAATCTCAACTACCTGCCGCAAGTAATCACCTTTCAGCATCACATTCTCTACTTCCAAAACAGAGAGGTCATTCTCACAGCACGAGCTGAGCGTCGGGAGAACAGCGCTGCCGCCTCCAAAGTCTTCCCTTCCGGTGCTGGTCTGGCAGCCCCCCTGGGCTCCCAGTCTTATGCAAAGCACAAAGTCGTGAGGCCACAAAACCGCCGTGATGGAAAGCATCATGACACCATGATCAAAGACTTCTCAGCATTACTCAACAATATGCAAGGCGCAATGCACCGCATGGCAATATAGCACGGCACGTGTTAGTTTATCAAGCATAGGAGTCGTAACAAGCCGTATATATAGAATGAACAACTGCACGTAATGGAGCTCTGTATTTACCATGGTATTATGGTTCGAGTTGAGGGTTCAGAGGGTGAACACATATATCAGAGGTGTTGATGCCCAGAAAGACATAGCTGGCACCGAGGGGATCGACAGAACAACTGGTTATGGGTAAAGCAACTCCAGGGGAGGTGATTTGGCGCACTGAATGGGCGTCTCCCGTGGCAACTGCAACGACCATTCAAAATCAAACTTCTAAACGAGGATGGAGCTTTCGTTGGGTACTGGTCAGCCCTGGCGCTCACCACAATACCTGAAAACTCGGGTAACTTGGATCCCATCTCAAAATTTGTTCAAGTGAGAAAAGCACCTTTAGCCGTTGGTTTGCAAGTTTGCAGCTGGGGAAATATTGTCGGCTGCGCGCACATCATTGTAGAGACAGCTACTAGTAGTAACAGCGGAGACGGACGGAACAAGCAATGGATTGTCAATCGCCACCTAGATCTGGGGACTTGGAATGAGGCGTATAATCAGTCAAGAGAGAAATGAATTTTGCCCGCAGGTGCAAGGAAAGCGGGGAAAGATTTTTGCAGTGTCACCCATTGCCTTGCAATCGCGTATAACTGGTATAGAGAGAATTCGATTTTGTGCGCACGTAGAAGGAACCCGAGGAGAGATTTGCACAGCGTCACCCATCGCATTGCAATCCCGATGCAAGCGTGTACCCAATTAACCGATTCCGACGTATGGTCCGAGTTGGCCAAAACGCCAGAGTGATCGTTGAAAATAGGAGACCAACAGAACGTGAAGAACTGCTGAAACAGCGATCAGAGGGTGATACGGAACGTGACGCATTGAGTTGACGCCAGGCGCGGGGTAATCCGCCACCGGGGTGTCTCAGACGGCTCAAATGGAGCACGTCCACTCTGACGGAGCCCCTTCGGCGGGAAAGCAAAATATTATGCTGATGGATGAACTTGTCTCTATTGGTGACATGCATGACCTTACTTAACAAACCATCTTCGATGCTTAGTGGCCATCAATGAATGTTGGCTCGAAGCGGCCTATTGTCTGGAATAATTCCAGACATGCGCACTCATGACGATTATATTTACACTGCGGAATTGAGGAGACAGGCAGCTGTGGCATCATATGTATTGTTTATCATCTAGTTCTTCGGCATCCATCCGAACATGGAACCAGCTCAATGGGGAAACAGTTGTTGGCCAAAGCTCACATGGCAACGTTGAACAAATTAACAGAGTGAGTGGTTACAGAATTGACTAGTTTCAAGGTTGATGAAACTGCTTTGCCCATCCTGAAGAGGCAAGGACATCGAGGAATCGCAATAGTCAGTTCACAGAGGAAAATCATATTTGACTTCCCGGTTAAACCATATTGACCGAAATGACAGACAAAACGTTCCAAACCGGCAGATGAAGACTTCGAAACTTCCGAATTTCACCAAGAAACATGGAATCGCTATCTCATCATTCAATTTCTTTCAGCTGATATTGCATGGAACATTATATCAAATCCGAAACTACGACGGTCATGTGAGGTGTTACGCGATGACCTAGTGCGGCCGTCCGCTATGCCCCTTACCAACATTTGCAGGTGGGTGTATGCACTGACCGTGAATGCAATCTACAAGCAATTCCCGGCAAAAAATACATTTTGTTTAGCTTTGGACAGATTGACATGAACAATCAAACAAGCCATTACAGCGGTAATCGATTATCATAGAGTGTAAGGGGACGTACGGCAGCGTTCGGCCTCATAGGCATACGTGTGGTAATTAGTGGAATAAGGTTGCAAACGTGGATGCGAGTGATATTAGGTGTAGATGTATTGGTAAGATTGTCGCTAGAGATCTAAGGCTCGTGGCGAGCCGACTATATAGAATGGCTGTTACCCGGCCCCGGGTCACGTGCCGCCATCACATTATCCCCCTCTTTAGGTACAGACCTCCTGGGCTGCATATACCGTACAAGAGAAAAGGAAAGGAAAAGCATTAAACAATCATGCCACGTATCTACTCGTACAAACTCATAAGTCCCGCAACCAATTGGCACCGTACAGTAGCCTTTCAGTGGATCCGGCGAACGGGGAAACTCCACCTCCCATTGACTGAGACACGGAGAGGTTAAAACCCGTGCCGACGCCATTTATACCGGGCCGAGATCCAAAGAAGTAATGAAGCATGGAGAAGAGAAGAGAAGAGAGAAACAGAAGAAAGGAACGCTCAATTGATCACTTTTCCTCTGGTCCCGAGTTCCGAAACTCTATTGACCCATTTCCTCCGCTCCCGAGTCTCGGACCTCAATTCCACCTTATCTCCACTCCCAAACTCATCTGGCATCCAACGTGCCATCCAGTACCGCACTCGTGGTTTATATCGCGGCGTGGTTTATATCTCGGCGTGGTTTATATCTCGGCGTGGTTTATATCTCGGCGTGGTTTATATCTCGGCGTGGTTTATATCTCGGCATGGAGTATATCTCGGCATGGTTCTTGGTCGGAATCATCAGGGTGGTAGGGCTTCCGCCCATGACTTGGCATCGATAGGAGCTTCCGCTGCCGGCATTGTTCAAGGCCATCGCTGATTCTCAATCATATCTGTCAATAGTGTAGTCTCGTCTCATTCGTCGACGCCTAACAAGTGAGCTTCTCTAAAGATGGTTATACTTACTAAGTTCAAGTGCACTTGCGCTCTCCCGAGCCTTCGTGCAGTGCTCGGTAGGATATCTCTCAGTTGGCAGTCATCGGTACTCGGTAATCGTCTTTCAAAGTCCGCTACGGTGACAATCCGGTCGACCTCATGGTAGCGTTCTCGACAGGCGGCTTGAGTATAATCTTGGTCGACTTCATAGACCTGCCGGTCGGCTTATCGGTAGACTTGTCGGTCGGCATATCGGTAGACTTGTCGGTTGACTTGGTAGACTGATCGGTGCGAGTCTCGGTAGACAGCCTCCAGGTGGGCTGTTGACTTGTCGGTAGGACTTTGTCATGTAGGCACGGTTATCTCCCTCTTTGAAAATTCGTTGCTCCGTCGACGACTTCTCGATGATTTCGGTTGTCGATTGCCATTCTGGCTCGGTAGCAGAGTAACTTGGATCTGCAAATTGGAATTGGGATTCATTGGTGATTCGGGATTGAAATTGTAGTTTCTGATTCGATACATAATTCGGTTTGGGTTTCGCTTCGTAAAGTTGTGTCTAGGCATAGACCATCGTCGGAATTGGCTGGTGTAATATCGGGAAAAGGTCGATCTCTTCTTGACTTTGGACATTGATGTGAGCTTCCGCTCCTGGCATCGTCATAACCGTCGGTTCTTATATGTGCCTCGCTGGTCACCATTCAAGAGTGGTAGAATGGTGGCCAATTGCATCGGGCATGGGCGCCATATCATTGATACATATCTAACATGTAAGCTTCACAGTAGGTGGTCATGTTCACCGTGATAGGAGTGCGCTTCTGCTCTCGGAGTGCCGCTTTGTACATCGCATTTGCAGATTTCGGCATCTCTTGATTCGGGGTAATGTAGGGTCTCTGTGGGCCGCTTCTCCGTGGGGGTAATTCGGATGATGGCGTCGGTGCGTTCTTGGCTGAAATCTCTGTGACCATCGCGGTAGGTAGCTTCAGTATAATATTCGTTGGCTTATCGGAAGTCATTTGGTAGGCATCAGCTATGGTCATTTGGTATTCAGTTCGGAACTCAGTTGGGAATGCCGTTGGGCGAAAGTTTCTTGATCCTTCGGTACGCCATTCGGTCAACATCTCGGTCAGTGGCTTGGTACGGTAGGGCTCCCGGTAATTCTCTCATTCGATCTCCATGTGAAGTCCTTGGCAGTGATATCCGTCGCTGTGAGATATTGGTGATCATCTCTTGGTGGTTATACACCGGCGGTCTCTCGTGATGCCATTTGGTAGGCTATTCGGTACGCTCGGTGGTCATATTCAATGTCGTTCGAAGGCCCTGTTCGGTAGTCATATTGCAGTTATTCGGTATCTCGTTCGGAACTGTTTCAGTAGCCGTGTTTGAGTTCATTCTGAATATCGTTTGGAATGCTTCGGTAGTTATATTGCACTCGTTCGGCATGGATCAGGCTCGTTTGACGTATCTCTCTCCGGTGCATTTGCAGGTATACTGGACGTCCGTCGTATGCTAGGTGAGCTTATCGTCTCAGATCGCTGGGTGCGCTCTCTCGTTATCCTCCGGGTGTGCTTGATGATTCATTTGTAGGTGTGCTTGCCATCACTTGACTCGTTGCACTTATGTTCGTGCTTTATCGTCGTTCTGGTACTTCGTTCCTGCACTTCCGGTATGGTAATTGTTTGAAGTAGGTATTGTGATTCCGGTACGGTCATCCTTCTCTTTTGAAAGTCGTTGCTCCGCCGGCGACTAATCTCATACGGTTTTGTAGGGAATATCAATTGGGAGGGCTGAATTCGGGGTTGATTCCGAAGGTGATTTGTAGTCGTCAAATGTCATCGTAGTTCAGTAGCTCGTGGTCGCCAGGTTTGGGTCGGGATCTCATTCGGGATAGTATTCTCGGTAATGTATCTTCGTAACAAATTTGGTATTGTATTTGGTATTGTAATCGGCATTGTACTCGGCCATACTGCACTTGATTTGGTCTCGTGAATAGTAGTCGGGATTGTACTCGGTACGCTAAGGCCCCCGGTAGGTATATCTGCATCTCTGCACACAATTGCTAGTCTCGTAGATTGTCATTGTCATCGAAAGTAAGTAAATTAGATAAGGTAGAATTCCACATAACTTCGTGTATATCGCCATACGCAAAAGATTGATTGTCATCAATCTCCGTGCATCTCCGGGATGGGCATATCAGCGCTCGTAAGTCCAATTCTCATAGTCTCAACGATAGCTCTTTCCTAGTCAAAGTAGCTGTCCGCAGGACCGTCGTACCTTATATCTGTCGGGTTTTATCCCATTCCGTGCTGGTTCCAATAATTGAAACGTTCACTTTGTGAGTTCATCGTCGCTCGGCCCGTATGGTGTACTCATGCCAGGGCTTCCAATTGTAGTTCATAAGTCTTCGGCGCTTCTAAGTGCGCTTCACTGCTGTGAATTGTCATTCGTCCGTGGGGATTATCTCTGAACTGCAGACCCCCACAGAGTTGTACGGCTCTGAATCTGCTCCATCCGTGTGAGCCAAAAGAATCAAGGGAAGAATGGAAGCGGTGGAAGAGAAATCCAGGAGGCCTTGTCATTAACGGTTCGCTCACAAGGAGCCAAGCCCCGCCGTCCAGTCACTCCCTTCGTATCTCAGCGAGCCAGTAGCAGTCATTCAGGATTCCGATGTGGACCCCCTTCTGCCGCAACTACCGCCGCTGCTCTTTGCTCGCCCATTCAGCCTGCGAGGGTTACCACTTCTGCTGGCTCACGATGCCGCATCCATAGGTCCCAATACCGCAGCTCCCAGCAAACTGGTGCAAACCCCAGACCGTTGGGTGAATGCCATGATAACCGCCTTCTAGCTAGCAGTCATCATGCGGTCCCCGAGTTGGTATCCCCGGGAGAGGAATGTCCTCAGACGGTCCAAAAGCTTAATGATGCTTATGCAGACGGACTGTCCTCACCGCGATTGTCTCGGTAGCATATCTCGCGCTACAGACATGTTTCTGCTGCACGATAGCATCCGCATATCAACTGGCTCTTGGGCAGTCCATAATGGAGGCTGCGAGAGAAGTATATTGTGTGGAGGTAGGACCGGTGCAGTGACCGATCGACCATAACCGGGTTTGGGCCAAAAACCGCGGCAGTTTGGTACCACATACATCAAGATGGGCACATCCAGCAGATCCATTCATAATTCTGAGTTCATTCCATATCACCATAAGGACTGCTAATGTATGCCGGTTGATAATAGTAATTTTGCTGGTATAGATATATATTGACTGAGTACCGTGGAATGGGTCCCAGCATTAATGAAAACTCGTATTATCCACATCTCATCGATTGATTGGATCCTCCAATCGGTCTCCTGAAATTGGTGCCTCTGGAGGTGGTAGTCTCGAATCATAATGTCGTCTCTCCCGTAAGAAATATAGGCAATCTTTGTCGCCTTTCTTGACTCGCTCGCAGTCATAGCCGTAGTGCTGCCGGAAGTCCAGAGCTTATTCGGTCTGTAGGTAATAATAGTCATGTGCAGCCTCCGTTGCCGTTAACGTAATTGCAGTCGAAACTCATTGATATGGTAGGTGGAGTTCGATTGTCCATAATGAGTGTGCTCTGAGAAGTCATCCTAGTCAGTCTGCGGAATTGTGTAAGTCTCGACCGTAATGCACTTCACGCTGCGCAATGTATCGCCACTAAAGTTCGCTTCAATGGAGGGAATGCTTCTCATTGTAAATGTGCTTCAATCTTAGGGTGTCTTCTCCGTAAGTGCACTTCGCTCGTGCAAACGTTCGTGGCGGTAACAGTGCTTCATTCGTAGACTGATCCTCTTCCATAGGTATGCTTCTTCGCTGGAGTAGTATATCCGTAGGTATAAGTCGCCGTAGAATGCCTCTGGAAGTGGGCTTCTTCGAGGTTGCTAGAGCAATAGGTGTACACGCTAACTGAGATAGGTGCACTTAGCTCAAATAGAACGATAATAGTCGTAACTGTGCTGACTCGTAAATCGTCTCTCCACTTTGCCTTTGGATATTGACAATGTTGATTCAGGGGTAAGATCACTCTGTTGCAGCATCTCGGGCTGATGATTGTGCTCGATTGACTGGTAGGAATGGTGTTCTAACTCAATTGGATCAATCTTAGGGTTAGGGTTAGGGTTAGGGTTAGGGTTAGGGTTAGGGTTAGGGTTAGGGTTAGGGTTAGGGTTAGGGTTAGGGTTAGGGTTAGGGTTAGG
>Ga0307512_10000599_pt1 | contig 53555 bp, 67 predicted proteins | sample 14_EM_MG_FD_200267 | JGI IMG/M metagenome (GOLD analysis project Ga0307512, IMG submission 200267) | Populus trichocarpa ectomycorrhiza microbial communities from riparian zone in the Pacific Northwest, United States - 14_EM | ecosystem: Host-associated > Plants > Roots > Unclassified | place...
GGGCCCAGGGTGCGGTTGGGGAGTTACGTCTGTTGCTGCCAATATGGGGGCAACCGCCGGAGAGTTTGTGATGGAAGTGGATCCAAGCACGTGTTCATCAAGCGTCCAACTCGGCTTTGGACCGGGAACCACGCGCTTGCTAGGGTTTGCGATCTGTGGTATTGTATCCCCCGTGCCCAGCGACGAAGATGACCAAGGCGCAACAACTTGTTTGTGTGTGGGGAGGGAGGAGCTGACCACGTTGGGCGCTACATTGTCCGGGCGATCGGTGGTGGATGTGTGGTGTACGGACCAGTCGGTATCATAAAGTGGAGTGGTAGACACGGGCGGCGATTCTAAACGCAGATAATCGGGTGAATGGGTCGCTGGTGGAAGCGAGGAGGAAAGTCGAGGTTCGGATTTTACGGGCAGTGGTTCTATCGAGAGTGTGTCCCCGCGCATTGCAGCGGCCACACCGGGGTCTCGAAAACCGACACGAAGTGACGTTGCAGATACAACGATGGGCGCAGGCTTGCCGGTGGTCTCCATCCGGGATCCTTTGGTCGAAGTGAATCGTACGACATTGGAGGAAAATGAATTGGGTTCTGTTCGTCCCTGCACCGATGGCACTTCCATATTCGCAAGCTTCGTAGTTGGTTCCACCACCTCAGATGAAGCTGGGGGCGAGTCGTGTGCAAGATCTGAGTGATCTGGGTAGGTGGCGTTGCTGTTCCAGAGAGGTGTCCAGGCGATCGCCTTTGCGGATTGCGAGGCACCTTCTGAGGAATCGAAATCCCCCGCTGAGGGCGAGTCCGGGGTATATATGGTCCAGGAAGATGCCATGATGCGTGAGCTGATACAAGAGCTGAATCAGATGAGTTCACGGGGAAGTTCGAACCACAGCGTGGCGAGACCTCGGAGGCAGATTTATGCCCTTCCTTCCGTGCTTCTCACCACCTTGCACGAGGGAAGGGCGTAAAGGACTCGGGACTAGCCGCACTTGCCATTTCCGCTTGCCTAACGGGGCGCCGGGGCTAAACCCCACAGAGCTTTACGAAATTTCCGCTAACGAAATACAATACAAATGAACTTCAGTTCCTGGAGCATGTCTTGCACGTCCCAATTAATGTGATATGATTAAAATTTGACGAACTCAACGTTCGGGGAGCAGACAATGAATCCAAGAGCATCCTCAACATTACAGTAGCATCGGTAAAATCATGAGATCTACCGGTGGTTGAAATGACCGTGACTGCGAGATGATCGTGGGTTGAATGTCGAACGTTGATCACTGAATCCAGCATGCATGAGTGAGTGTCGGCGCCAAAATTAAACGCGGTCCGTCAGAATTCCGTCCAAGCTTCCCACTCCGCTGTCATTCCTCACATTCGATTTAGCGCTTGCAATCTGTTCCATTGACATTCCTCGCTCCTGGCCGGGGCCGAGACTGGTCCGGATGCCGCTGGGTGGGGGTTGAACAAGGTCACATCAGAAGACGAAAAACCAGACGCGAGAGGAAATCTCTTAACGCCGAGAATTGAGTGAATGAGCCACCAGTGTGGGCAGCGAGGAACGAATATGGATTGGGTTTGAAAATCAAATCACGCTACGTGGCACGGGGCACAATCGAACCACTAGAGCGCGCGTCACGTGTCTCCGGCCACCGATTATTATGAGACGGCATGCGCCATCTCACTGGATTTTTGCCGAGCGCCACCCTTGGCAGGATGAACGGCACAGTTTCTATTTTGGAAGCGTCAATCACATCTGATGTGACGCCGGATGCGCACCCGAGAACCGCTGGTCGAGAGTTCGAGGCACTGCATGCGATTCGCAAGCTATGACGGGTACCTTCAATGCCGCCACTAATGAGACATGAACCACTAATGAGACAACTGTGAGACTATGATAAATTTTCGGGGAGAAAGAGTTTTTCATGGCCCAGCAAAAATTGCACGATGGAGGGTCATTTCGACTTTTGTTGCTCATGGGTCCAGTTAATCACCATCGCCCACTTCCTTGTCGATGCACGGTATGGAAAAAGTAGGATGCCAGAGATGACAACGCGATAAATCTATCGTTCGGATACTCTACCCTTGAACACTCGTCTTCGAGATGTGCCAAGGTAGTACAATTCAATTATTTATGGAAGCACAACTTGAAGTTTGTGAGACATTCAGCGACACAGGATATAGAAATGAAAGAATACCAGAGAAGCGAAGCGGCTAAGCGTAACAGTCTTACAACTACTGTAACCCAAAGTAGCGCGACAACGGACGTCTTTCAGGGAATTGTGGCGTGAAGTGTTGTTACGAGACCCAGACTGGCGCCCAAGCCACAGATAGGTTAGCTCAGCGAGACACAAAGATAGAGGAAACCGCACAAGCAAGAGCAATGACTAAGTACAAGGTGATCAACATAAGTCCTTCCATGTAGTTTGATTTTCCGTCTCTGCAAAAGAGACGTAGCGAAAGTGGTGAGCAGATCAAGCCAGCGGGAAGAAAGAGGAGGCACAACATACTGAATAAGGAGGCTGACAAGCATCACAGAAACGAAAAAGGCCACCGTCTAAGTTGTCACGAGAAGTGGGGGTTGTAATGAAACATCAGAAATAAAGGAGGGTGCGCCTACCTCGAAATCGTCGAAGAACAAGGTGAGATCGTGGCCAGAGCTGTACGGGAACACGTCAGGTTAACAAACGGCATCCGATCACGTAGGCGTGGCATACTCACAACCAGCCTATTACTACAAGGAGCGGCACAACGAAAGTGGCGATTTGCTGACGCAAAACCGTTGAGATCGACAGAGGGGGATCACAGGAGGAAATGACATACGATCGAACTCCCGACGCAGATGCCAATGGTAAGCCCGATCTTATCCTTCATGGCCATGCGCACTGATGTGACGTGCTCGGCCACATTTTCCTGTAGATCCTGTCAAGCGAAGTCCCAAAAAAAGGGTTGTGAACCCACGACAATGGGAAGGAGAATAAGTCCGATGAACGACTTCTGAATTCTCAGGCTATTTGCCGTGGCTTCGATCGAACCAACCACTGGACGTACTCGAGAATCAGCCCAAAGTGGAACAACACACATCTTACTCACTGGCGTCCGCGACGAATGACGTGATAACGGTGACGACTATTAGCCTGAGGGGTTCAAGGGTGAAACAAAAATGGGACTGGATTGTTTGCGCCAACATACCCCAGAATAGCGGCCACGAGGTTCATACTTGGGTTGTCTTCTCCTTCGTCCACCTCCTGAACAGATTCTTCGAGATGACCCCGCCTTGGGATCTCAGCAAAGATGTCTGCATGCGTTTTGAGCTGGAAGATGAGATAGCCTATATAAACCACAAGTAGGAGTACGGCAGTGCCGCGGGAGATGACCAAGACACCATCATCTTGACTGTTTTCGTGAAGAACGCCAATCAACGTGTCCACAGATACAGGCGCAATTATGTTCCCACGGCCCGGAGGAGTGGCACGTTTCGCGCTATGATATGCAGCGGGAATCACGAGAGCTATTTTAATAGCTCAAAGAGGAACAGCATCCAGATGCGATAGACATACTGATGCATGCAAGAGTCATGATCTACCAGACCCCTTTAACAAGTGCAAATTAGAATGACTGGGCTCTCACTGAGGCATGGCTGTGTACGGATCGCGTCAGAATGGAACGATCACGATGGACCAAAAACGAATGCTGACGTTTGGGCGACCGTCACATGGAATAAGTTCTCTTTCTTGTATATTCCGCCTGTGTGGTGCCTCGCGTGGTGGGTTCAAGTTCGTAGGGCGTTGACCATACGTACCAGCAAAGAAGGAGCACCCCAAGACAAAGACAACGTTGTACAAGATAGAGCCAAGCATCTGCGCGTGATGAGCATAAGTTGGACGGAAATTATGATAGACCACACACAGCGGTCTGCACGATCTGGAATTCGTCCCGGAGGAGTGCGGTGACACCCACGATAATTTCTATTACATTTCCGAAGGAGGCGTTCAACAGGCCGGCGACAGTGGGCCCGGCGAAGAGGGATATCTGTTCAATGGCATCGCCGGTTAACTGAGAAGATATTCGCGTCCTCGTTAGCTTAGAAATCCGCAACAATACTACTGCCATGCTATTACACACCTTTGCAAGAGAGATGATCGAAATGAAACAGAACCCAAAGCGGAGAGGTGCGTCCCAGCTCAAGTAGTGAGCGGCTCCGGCCACTGGCACGAACAGCAACAAGACGTTCAACCAGGAGCGGAAGAGGAACCATCCATAAGATTCACTCCATGATGGTTGACCCTCCGCTCTTAAGGTTTCTGCGACGTTCGAGTACAAGGACCAGTGAGGCGGGCGCCTATTCTCATTCAATAAAGGAGTTTGTTCCGAGAGCGACTCGGACATATTGTACGTTGCCAGTACCGAACCGTACTGTGGTGTTTATCTACCCATCACCATTACATATTCGGTTTCCCTATATGGTGTCATGAGATCTCATATTTGGTTCCGTACAAATCTCGATCTCGAAATATGCCCTTTGTTGGTAAACACCTTACGGCCTCTACCTATCAGAATGACTGAACTCGGTGAACGTCATTAGATCCGTAATGATAGTCGTGTATGTAGGCGGTAAGTATGAACGCTCTTGATGTACAACAGCTAACATTCGATAAATCAGTAGTGTACAGGTCCCACGAATCCAAGGAGAGGTCCAAAGCAGCCGCATCAACCACCTCAGGCAACCGAGCTGTTGGGCCTCGAGCGCTGATAACGGTAGCGCATACGCTTCTTGTAGTAGACCACTGTGAGCACAGCATACATGAAGGTGCACGTGCCTGCAACAGCAAGAGTGGAAGAGCTGGCCGCGCCGTATTGGCCGTCATGTGCACCATAGATGTTCACGAACGTCGTGACCAATCCGGAGAAGGCGTTTATAAATCCTGCGAAGAAGAGGTTGGTGAAGAGCCATTCGGGGTCATCCGACCGGTGATACCAGAGCCAGCCGATTGCGCATGCATTGGCGAAGCAACAGACGTAACCGATCGCAAGTCTATCGGTTGATCGTCGCACGGCAAATGGACGATGAAAATAACAGGGAGAAGACGTTTTAAATTAGAAGCGGGGGGTAAAGGGAAGCGGAGGAAGGACGTACAAGGGAAGATTTGCGATTTGGTCGATCAGGTTCCCAGCAGCACTACCATCTGACTCTGACTCTGTCCCATTGGCTTGGACTCTGCTGAATGTACCAGGGAGGATAACGAAAGCAAGGAGGAGGATCCACGTAAAGAATTTCGCGAGGCGGGTGTGTATTAACAAGGTCCTCCTGCGCTGAAACTCCCGCCGGCGTTCAGTCTCGCCAGTGCCAGGATCAGCTGGTCCTCCCGCTGTCGTTGTGGGCTCTGGTTCCCTGACTTTTTCAGGATCAGGACCCTGATCTGATCTCGGAGTTGAATCGCCTCTGAGACCGGCGCCCGTGGCAGCGGTTTCCTGGCTGATCGCAATGGGGCGGGAGTCAGTCGACTCGGCAGCAGGTGGAGCCCCGGGGGATGCGTCGCTCGCCGGCGGTGTCGAGACAGTGGGAGGAGCAGGCTTTGGGGCCGATGCATCTTCGCCTTTCTCTTTTGGTTCCGCGGAGAGTGAGGTGTCAGCAAGAGGCAGGGGAGATCAGCCGGCCGGCATGGAACGCAATAGAGATTAATGTCGTACCACTAGCGGAGGCAACAACGGGTTCAGACTTGTTTGCAGTAGATGCGGGCTCCGTTTCTGGCTTCGCTGGCCCGGACAGACCTGTCTGCGAGCCTTGTGTCGTGTCTGCGCGGTTGTTATAAGCAATGCTGTTTCAAGGAAGGCTAGACTGGGGAACGAACCCTTCTCCACAGATGGACCCTCTGCTTCTTTGGGCTGGCCCGGCTTGGCGTCTGGCGAGTTCGGGGTACTCGATTTCGACAACAAGGAAAATGACATGCCAGTGAGTATGCGCCTTGATCCAACGACAAGATCAGAAAGGGAACTCACGACTGTCTGACGGATGGCCTTTCAATATATGGGGTCTCCCCTGCACATGTTGAAGGGGTGCTGAATCGGGGGGCGTAATTCATCAGTCCAGCTGTCAAAATGCAGTCGGAATTCTTTCGGAATTTCCCATGATCAACCTAAACAGATTGACGCCAAAAAGAACTCACAAAGTCCTTCACAACTCTTCAACGTTTCAACTGTGCTGTATATGCTGACTCTGCGCTGTCGAAACCATGACCTACAAAGAGCAAAAAGGTCAATCGAGACGGTGGTGTGCTGTCCGATACATCTTCCAAGCCCTGGGCCAGCGTGCCTTTCAGAGTCCGTCTCGTAGCCTTTTAAGTTCCGACTCACTGATTGCAAATATGCAGCCGTCTGTGCTGCATACACGTGTGCATCAACGAGCGATACACTGATTAGGCAAGTCGATTATCATTTTCATCGCCCGGCAACATTCGGCCCTTTACATACTGTACATGTAATCATGACTGATTCCTTCCTTGTCTCTCAGGCTGCCTCACACACCCTCCAACATATTGTATGGGATAGAAGGTGATTACTTTTAATAGCATTGGACAATCTAGGCAACAGCATGCTGACTCGACTGATGTGAACTGCCCAATTGGTTGGGGTTATAATGGAAGTGGACTTCTCCAAGCGCCGTGGTGGACCGGGCGCGGGCGGGTCGCGCACGCGGCACACCAGCCGCCAGGGCGACCTTTCCGTCTAAGTCCGTAAAGCACAATAGTAAAAGGTATTGTGCGAGAGTTCCTGAAATGGTTAGATTAACAGCACCACCTAGGGTATTTGGATTGTGGTGATTGACTGGCCTTTGGCGCTCCTTTGGCCTACCACCATTCTCGAACAAGGACCGTGGCAGGAAGTGACAATTGGAGCTAAAACAAGCACAACATACCAGTCTGACGCTTAATTGGTTATCCGCCGAGCCCAAGTATGGAGCCAGCAATCGGATACACGTCATATCAGGGCCCACTCTAGAAGCTGACTGTCTCTCAAACTCTGGAGACCGTGTGGCACGTGCTACTTCGGTTGACACACACACACACACACTAACACGACGCGCGTGTGCACTGGTGCCTATCTTATGTAACTTACATGCCATGGAAGCCTTCAAATCTGGGTAGAGTGCCTGTACCATGTTCGGTGTGCTCACCTCTGTCTGACACCTGAACGCCGGATGCTAAATTTCTACTAGGTGTTCATGAGTCACTCGCAAGCAGGTGCGGTTTCAACGTGTTGTGACGCGGACGCTTTTTGTGCGGGTGTAGGGATCGGAATCCGGATCAACCAACGGACGTTCCTGATCCCGTATGGTGGCGAACACGGTAGGACTGTGCAGTGGCAGGAGTGCAGATCCAGAGGTTCGCCGAAAGGCGCGCATTATAGCCACTGCATTCTAGTACTCCAGATCCAAGATAACTGCGCGTTAATCCGACTGGTGCTAGCGAGCGAAGCGTTTCCCCAGGGTGTGCGTCCTCCGGTATGATGCAAAAGGTCTATGTCCCCAGTAAGTTCGATCACAGACTCCAAGGTCCCGCCGGCGTGTCGAGTTCTACGATAGCAGAGTGCTGGTAGGATGTACAGTTTTGGGTCTGCACAAGAGCCCTCGGCGTGTGTAAAGAGAGAAACAACTAAAGCGAGTGCAGGCAAGTATCGTACTGTCTTTATAGTACTGTTTGGTATGCACAAGACGGCCGCAGAACCCTGGGCATATTGGTATGTAAAAAGCGAGGCTGGTCCGAGTCGGTGATATCACACGATGCCGTGTTGCATTTTATTGGTTCAATTATCAACATACAGCTTCCAATGGTGCGAACGTGGTGTGGAGTGATAGACGAGTCGTGAATGCAGATGCACCGACTAGCACATGTACAATTCGCGACCTCCCTGTTAGTGTTTACGAACGATCTATTTGGCGAATCATGACTGTAGAATGGTAGGGCGCTGTGGATTTCTGGGGGTCATATGTCCAGGGCATTCGCTTAGGGACTGCGCGTCCGAGTTTGAGCTACATCCATGCTCGGTATTGAGGTTAGAGAGACGTGCGTAGGCTAATCACTGCGGACCCCTGCTGGACTCAGGAACGGCGCGCAAGAACGGCGCGTCGTGAAGCGCGTGAAGTTCCGAGGGCGCTGTGTGTTGCCACAGATCCCTGTACGTCAGAAAATGGTCCGCCCGTGGCCATCCAGCGCAGTGAAATTGTGATGCACCACCAAAGACAACGATGCGGATACGAGGAATGGGTAGCAGCGAGATGGATGCTCCATCAGTTACTGTCGTCTCTTATGTCTCGGATGTCCATTGCCGCAGGAAATGAGACCTTCAAAGTTCTATGGCATCAAGTATTAGCTTTGTTCAGTAGTAGGGTACATTCTAGTAATAACCAGTTAAACATCTGCATCACGCTGCTTCGGAATATTTTCGCTCCTCCCCTCCCCAACGTGCCGAGTTCCATGAGCAGCGGATGATCAATGCATGTCTTCTAAACTCTGTCGTCAACATGCAGACAAACGGTGCAAATTCGCAAACAATTACATATAAGTGCTTGAGTGCTCGTTTTAAACAACCTCTTTATCGCGCTCTTCCTTGGAAGCCGCGATTTTTTTGGCTATCTCAATGTCCTATCAAGCCATGAGTGCGTGTGCTAGAGCTGAGGATATTATCCCACTCACGATGCAAGGTGCAAACCGACTGCGCTTGCGAATACGTGCTCCATACTTCAAAAAGACGAACGGAATAGGTGCCAGGATGGCCGCAATGAGGCCGATAAGGGTTGCAGCCCATTGTATGCCCATCTACATACGCATCGAGTCAGCACAAAGGGGGAAAAGCTAGAGGAAGGCTTGTTGAAATGCACATTATTGAACATTTGTGTCGTGAATAGAGGGAAAGCGGCCGCAACGGCAGACCGGATCGCGGTGTTGACAGCAAAGGCCGACGCCGCAAACATTCTACGTGCACAGCCCTCAGTACTCTTGTATTCAAATCGCCTACGGAAAGCTCACAGATACGTATCCACGAGGTAGTTCTGGAACAGGAGTTGACATTAGCATGTACAACTTGAAGGGCTTAGTAGTGCATGGACACACCAGGAAAGAAATGAATATTAGGCTAATCGACGAGCCGATCATGATTGTACTAAGCGCGGGAACATGCCACGGCACTGCCGTGTATGCGCCCGTCCACCCAAGCCAGAAGGAACCGATGACGAGTAACGGACCTCCGGCGGCTGCAGTATACAGGCGTTCTTCGGGTGGAGGAAAGCCGCGCCACTCCTTGATCAGGACCTTGTATCTATTCCCTTGCGCCCAAAGGTTGGATATGGCACCGATTGTTGTCCCAATGCCGACGCCGAGAAAGATAAGCCCATCTTGGCCGATTGTAAGTCCATGATGGCCGATGAAGATGACGGGAAGCGCCTCAAATACTGACGAAACCGTGGTGAGTCGTAAACAATGAAGGCATAGAACGTGAGACTCACGTGCATAAAGCACGGCATAGACCATGGACATATAGAGCGTGACGAAAATCAAGATCGGCTCTTCTACGAGCATATTAAAAGGTCGAAAAAGTGTTTGCTCCATGAGGGCTGCTACAGAGAATTTCACTTCGCCCTCTGCCAGAAGGTCTTTATTCTTGATTGGATCCGCTTTTCGTAAGCGCTTGGCCTTATGATAGATGTCAGTATGTGGTCCAAACATCGAATGATAGATTGCGTGCCTTCTGTCGCAGGATATACGGCCCATAAGTCTCCGGCATGAATAAAACCGATACTACCGTGCAAACGCCAGCAAAGATCATTTCTACCCAGAAGACCCATCGCCAACCGGCATCGCTGGAAACAATACTGGGGACAGACCAGTCAGACAAACACATCGTGACGGTCATACAAAAAAGAACTTACAAGCCAGCCACGGTCGGTCCAAGTGCAGGGCCAAGGAAGATGCACGCGAAAAGTAAACTAGAGGCGGGCACGCGTGTCGCGGCATCCCACATATCGGCCATGACACCGCCCGAATTGTTCAGCGGTGCACACGCGAAGAATCCAGATAGAAAGCGCGTCACGAGTAACGTTGTCATGTCCTGAGCGAGGCCCTGGCCCAGGTGGAAGAGTGTGAACGCAGCGAGCGCCGGAATGAGTACCGCTCTCCTCCCGAACATCTCTGAGCCTGGGCCCCAGAAAGTTGGCCCGAACACATATCCGAGGAGGAACGCAGATGTGACAAGGTAGGAAACCTCTTTCGACGAATGAAACGCGTGTTCGATGAAGGGCGCGGCGGTGGAGGCTGATGAAGACGAGTACGTCCTTCCAAGTATAATTAGTACTGTGTTGCGTAGAAACCAGAAAGATTTGAACGTACGAGCAGAAGTTGTTGAGGCTAATAAGTCCTGTGACAAACCACCTGTACTTCAAAGACCAGTTACGTGGGTTTGTTGGATCGTCTGGACCGTCCCAGGTGACAACGTAAGTATCTGCCTCACTCTCTGGCGTTGGTGAGGGTTTTAGGTTTGGCTTGTCCAGGGCAACATTTGGGTCATGGTGTACATCATCCCTTACAGCATTCTCTCGCTGACGTTGATCTTCTGGTTCTGACAGCGAAGTTACCACAGTAGAGGTTGCAGATGTCGCCATTGAAACACTAGATTGGCGGGTAGTTGCCATATGGGATCTGGTATAGCGAAGGTAGGTTGAAGGCTAGTCATTCGACCGTAGTATTTATACTGTGGTGCGTTAAAACATTATAAATCCAGTCAGGATGTCCCATCCAAGTATGAGTCGACCAGCTGGCACCAGTACGACACCTCCATGGCCGGGTGTACCTTTGCCGGCAGCAGGAAGACAACGATGGCGCGGTTGAACGATGCCCGAGGTTGAGACAAGTATGGCCGAGGTCACGCCATCGGTGGGTACAGCTCCGGGCCGGGCAGGCTTGGCTTATTTACGTCATCTTGTTTATGCACAGCAACTTCCGCATCGGCGCCAAGAGAAATGTTATGTTGTCGTTCCTCATTTTTCGCCCTTCGTCTCAGAGAATTGCATATTGATATTGGAACTTTTTAGAGTTCGTTCATGGTTGACTAAGTCATGAATGACTGCCCTCTCACCTCTCACATTCTCCCCACCGTCTCACCTATTCGGTTCTTCTTTCTCCCACGACGCGGGAATAACACACCTAAGGTACCCCCTGGTTTGGAATTCTATTTGGAGTTGAGTACGGTTGGTGCACCCGGTTATGTCTTTGCCGTTTCGACCTGACAATCCCGGTTCAGAACATGCAAGAGACAAATAAGGATATATCCCAATGGGCTAACAAGCAAAGTTCTAGAAAAGATGGATTCTGGGGACATGATAGACACACTCCTAGATGTACCTTGGAGACTTTTCGGAAAGCAGGGCTACTTCGGCCAAGAGGGAGAACCATAAATCCGAGCTCCTAGTAATAATCGGCAAACCCCTGCAGTTTTTGCGAGATACGGTACGGGAACCGGAAGGCAGTTAATCGAGGTCCAAAAGTCTGTACAATCCGCACGACAGCCTCTTTCATCGCTGGCCACCGCCTATTAGTGGCAAAACTTTACGAGATGAAGGGATTGGCGTACCATCCGCAGGTCGGCCATACACATCGATGGCGCGAGAGGCTTCTTCTGCATCATCTGATAACGAAACCTCCTTCTGTGCGTCCTCGAGAGCGGTGAGGAAAGCGAGTAACGCTTCAAGGATGCGCGGAATATCGCGCTGCACTACACCATAACGGTCCTCGGTCAACGACGCACACACTAGTCTGGACAATACTAAGATAAGTTAGTTAACCTCCCTAGCAAAAACGTTGCGGACAAATCCGCCAACCTTCGGCAATAAGGACGTCGGTCTCTCGATTAGGTACGACGCCATCGGCAACACGGTTTGCACGAGGACGCAACCACCACCGTCCGACCTCGCTAGTGGTCGCCTGCATCTTCTGCGGAATAAGACCACTTGGCATTCGGACCGCGTCAAGGAGCTTGGGCTTCGCTGCCTTGACCGTTGCAACAGACTTTTGCACGGCCTCTACAGGGGCGGGAGAGCCAGTCGACTTGAATACGTCTGGTAGGTGGGCCACAGTAGAATCCAGGGAATGTGTGAGCGCTTGTGTCATCGCTCCATCAGCTGCCATTGATTCGACGACTGAATGCAGGGGGGAGCTCGGTGAGTTCTTGAAGACGGGCTTGCGAACGAAAGGAGTAGCCGGAGCAACGAGGCCTCCAGTCTTCGGCTGCGGTGCTGGGGCAGCTGGCGACTAATCAGTTTGCTGCGGGCTGAAATCTACGAAGATTGTACAGACCTGGAGGCGGAGGTGGTGGCGCTCCGCGGCGAAGGACTACCTGGTAATCCTTTCCTAGCGTGATCAGAGCCGTGCGAACGAGCGTCGCCCATAGCGTTGGGCTGTGTTTCTGGTCCCCGAACATAGTAGTTCGGCGAGTACTTGCAGCGGTACTGTCATCCTCTGCGAGGCCACGGAGCTCTATGTAACTGAAGTGTACGTAATATGGATCACTGCTTGTGATACCAGAAATAAGCGTGAGTAGGGGGTCGGCATTGTGAGATGCAACAGCCAACGGCTATAAATGTAGATGTTAACGAATAATCGTGCCTGCAGAAAAGCACACCCACCTCTTGTACTTTCTCGTCGAACAGACTCTCTGCAAATTCCCAAGCACTAATCGTGGTTAGGCCTAACAAAAAGCTATGCCAAGCAAGTGTGCGGTTCCGCCACAGGAGCAGGAGGCTCCATCGTCCACGTATAAAGTGGGCAAGGAAAGGTCGAAATAGATGCGAAACTAGCGGGATCTGAAATAATATGGGGAGTGCAATGGCACGCGTGAACCCAAAGGCGAGAGTGTATGTTACGAAGGTGGCGGTTGTGAACGCAAGAGCGGTGATCCCAGCGCTCAAGACTCGGTGTAAAAGACGGATCATAGGAGACACCTTTGGACTCTAGTAGAGGTAGGCTAAACATTAGACCTGTGAGAACCTTGCAAAAGGGCACACCTGACGATGGGTCCAACAGACAGTTGGACGATCAAGTAAAATGTTCCTGAAGTGAAAGCCTATGGCTGACGTGACTTGCGCCATAAACAAGAACAAAAACCGTCCGTTTAGATAATAAGGGTGTTTCCTTATGGCAAGGGTGAGTCGATAGAGGACCCCAAGATGGAGGGTGAATACCTTGATTTGACGAAGATCCCAAAATGATCACTGCTACGGGAGGTGCTCTCGAGAACGCGGCCGAATACAATATAAGATGTTGAAACGAGGATGCTCGTGAAAATGTACACTGAAAGTGCACGAAGGACGCCTGGTTTGGAAATCATGGCTCTGACACGTTGTGAGGGAGACGATGAGGGTGTAGGAACGGCTGCCAAAGGTAAGATCGAGTTCAAAGACCATTTAATTAACGGACTCACCTGTGAGCTGTGATTTTCGAAGGACAATGATGGGCAACACGCCGAAAGCCCACACAAAGATTGTCACAAAAAGCGTGCTGGGATGAAAGGGTATTATCAGTGCCTTCAGGACATTCAACACAGACATTCCGCCAACATCCCACGTCTTCCAGAAAATGGTGGATATCCATACGGGCAGTATAGATGGTGGGAGGATATCATAAAGGAGACGACGGCGAAGAGCTGCACGCGCAAGTGGCTCGTATGTTTGGGTAGCTGGCGGTACTGACGGTGCCGCACGGGCAGATAGAGTCGAAGTGATAGCACGTGAAGGTGGAGAGAGATGTGATGGCGGTGTTCTGGGGCTCCCGGTCGACATGGTTAGCATGTATGGCCACCCTCCGTTGAGCCGGTCAAAGACGAACGAAAACAAACGCGACCGAGGATGATTGCGCGCCACGACTGGGGGAGTGAGTCGGAGTCCATCACGCGTGTCTGTCACGTGGCAATCAAAAACTTCCTACCCAACCCAACCTCAGTAGAAGGGCGTTGAACCCGAACATGATGTTCCAGATAAGTTCTACTTGTTTTCCCACAAAGCCTTCATGGCATCGACTTGTACTTGCTGTACATCCTCGTGCAACTCTTTACAATGCCTCCCGCCAAGTGAATTCGGGCGTCAGCGCCAAATCGCCATCCATCAGTCAGTGATCATTTCTTGTGCGAAGAAGCAATTGGCAGGACACTTACTGTACAGCACCGTCCTACTTTCCATCCCTTTACTTTATTTATTTATTGTTGGCTTCTGCGGGTGCGTGTTGTTTTTGTATGTCCACACTCAGTCTTCGTTTTCGGAGCATGCTTTTGCCGTTTATGGTAACCTTTGTTCTCATTGTTAGTCCAGATTGTGAGTTCTACGGACACTCATCCATGCTGCAATTCCATTCCATGGTGCCTCGGCGTATGCTTCGCACATCTTACTCAACAATAGCACTTGGGTCCATTTGTCTCCCGTCTGGTGTCTTCTGACACGTGGCTGCGCAACACACAAAAAGGAATTCGCTGCTAGCGGGGCATAATGGCTCAGTCTTGACCTCTACATGTGGAACATCAGGGTCAATCAATCTCGATTTACATCATTGCGCTTCTCGGCCAAGGGATTGATACTGTCGCTTGGGCTTAGATCGCAGAAACATCAACGTTGCACCAACCTGACATTAAGTGATGAGTCCCTCGATGCGGCTCCAACATTTTTGCTGTCGCTGACAAATTTAGTTTCTGATCAACACCCATCGTGGATACCACCATCGAAGGTTTTGGTGAGTCCTTGCCGAAAGAAGGTGATTGGGTCTAACCCGCTTGATGTTACCAGGCAAACACAGCGATTGTGCTATAAGAGCGTGGCCCTATTCTCATAAAGGCAAGTCAACGGCAATCCGGAACTGTGGACAAACAGGCAAGGTTTTGGGGTTGTGATACGCATTTTCATGGGCATTGCCGATAACTTTGGAGACCACTTTCAGAATGGCTCTCGTCTGTCAGATCATATCCGAACTCATCATGCAGCTTGGCATCCATCACTTGTCCGCAATGCATTTTCACGCCGAGTCTTCACCCCTATTGTCTATACTATACATTCACACTTATCACGGCGATACCGTCGACTTTCTGGGACGTATGTCACAACCGAGTGCGCATCACTAACGCGCTTTTGATATCCTTGCCTCTCGGCTCGCTCATTACCAGCCGTCATGCACGGGCACGTGCCTTCTGGCTGGTTCATGACGTGGTGAGTGATCGGAACTGAATTCACAGCATAGGACTTCTTCATTTATACTGCACGCCACCTTCAGTGTGGATCCATCTCGCTGTCGTTGCTAAAAGGCTTAGTAGTGCATGGATACCACGTCTCTTGCGACCATGGCGCCCTTGCGTTACTTGGCCGGCTCGGTTTTCTCGTTGGGTGCGCTGGCGATGTACAACACACTACCAGTGGCTTACGGCAGTGGTGATACTATTCTCCCAACAGGCAATTGTGATGGAATGACCAAGGCGTGGAAGTGGTGTGGACCAACTGGCCCGCTGCACACGCGTTTGGGTTGACGTACAGTCCATGATTGTATATTCTTTTGGAGTACTTTTATTTCTCAATATTAGCTAATTTTGTGCCATTTACCGAGACCGAGCGCTCAGACAAAGACAACACCACAGTGTGAGATACTCAGCGCGCGCTGTGGTCGGGCTGGTCCTCCATGGTGAAATGCGCATATCCCCTGGTTTGGGGATAGTGTGGGCTCAGTGCAGGGACACCTTACGGGCCAAAGCTCGCTCTGACCTCGTGGAGGTCCTCATCACTTCCTTATCTCTATTCAGGAATCAGACATGCTTCTCAATTGATTGATAAGCTTCTCAGGTTTTGTATTATTTCCTGTGCAGACTTCTCTTCGGGAATATCCAGACCGAATATTCAGACCCAGCTCCCTTGTACTTGCAAGTTGCAACTCGGGCGAAGTGATGGCATTGTCTGTTACACACCTCCCATCTTGGGTTCATGCTCATCATAGTGGGGTATCACGGGGACTGTTTGTGTATAGGATATGCGGGGTGGGAAGGAGGCATTGGTATGTTGTTGACATTGCTTTCAGGGCTGTCGGCGGTGCGTATGGGTGTATTAGGTAGTATCTTGTTCCACGTAAGTTAAAGAAAAGGTTATACCCCACCAAAATCAGAATGAAGATGGACACTGCAGCATTGTGTTCTATGAGAAGTTGATGGTGTTTTGACGAATTTATCCCCCTTGTTCCGAGCTGTCGTCGTGGGAAACTTGAACCTAATGGTGGTAGGGGTACCTCAGTTGGTTTGGTTCTGTGATGAGGGGGTTAGTAGATATCGAGCGGTTTCACTGTGATCACAAACATGTCGTGTGATCGCGGAGGGGCTAAAAGATCACGTTAGAAGGCATTCATCGATTACTCGTGGATCCAAACACGCAATGTGAAGTGAACAACATCAAAAGATTATTAGCCCAAAATGAACGCGTTTCTCAACGTGGGGCGATTTTTCCCCGAGGAGAAGCGCTCGTTAATCTGTATATCACTTCACCACTGTTTTGCGGTGCAACTGGGACCGGTTCTAGTTCCATCTCCGGTGATCGGCGAAGATCCGATCTAGTGTTTACACAGCCATTTGGTACTCCACAGTCACAAACGGGTGTCACATGTGACTCACGACGTCGGAAAACAAGGGACAAAGGCGTATTGTTCTCCCAGAAACTACTCCGACTCGCCTCCTGACCGGGGTTGGACAACATCTAGCCCGGGCGAGGCAACCGCATGGCAACGGCGTGACGCGGTCCACAATGCACATACTTGACCCATTGTCCAGGGGCTTCCATTTTAGCTCGCGGCGTGTCTTAGGCCCTCGCCTCACCTCTACGCCGCGGATTCCATACATATTAACCACCTCCTTTGCACCGATCCATCCATTCACCATCTATTACTACTTCTTTGTAACATTCCCCTCCCTCCACTTCGCCCTACTCTATCATATCCACTTCATCACAAAGCTTTCCATCTAACATGGCCTCCACTAGCACCACCACCACCATCACCAGCGCTCGTCCACCTCCACCAACCACCAACAAACTGGACGCTGCGCAGCGTGCACGTGCGATGCGTTCTTCACGAAAGGTCGGCGCCGTCCTGGGGACGACACCTTTTCTCCTCGAGTCGTGCGGAAGCACAGTGCCGGTCACGCTGCACCACGCTTCCAAGCGCGACCATGATTCTCACCACCCCCACACCGTACCATCGCGCTCCAAGCATCACCATCGGCGGTGCTCCGTCTTGGAAGATGGACGAGTCAGCTCCGAGAGCCTGCCGACGTTGTTACCCTCCCGTGCTTATTCCTCTTCCAAAGAGTCGCTGCTCAGCACGTCCGACTCCTCAACGGAAGAGTCGGCCGCACCCTTGATGCTCGCGGTCCGGTCCAAGCAACCGGGCAGCAAACTGCGCCCCGTCATCCTCCTCAATTCCACACACCCCTCGTCCTCCGATCACCGCGTCGCGGCAGCAGTCCTCTCGCCCCGCTCTGCCTCCTTTGACGTTCCCCCGACCCCGACCACGCCGATAGAGCTGAGCCGCACGGAACTCCGCAGGCGCAAGATGGCGCGCGTGGTGCGCACGTTGGGCGAGAACGTCCCGCCCGAGCTCGTGTTCCATCAGTCGGATTCAAACCCCCTGCCCGAATCCCGATCTTCCCCACGCAAGCTCACGAACCCGAAGAGCAATCGCCGGCGGAGCGCATCCGTGGGCTCGGGTGCCCAGTGGCAACGCCTCCTCGACCTCCCGGCGCCCGTGTTCTCTTCGAGCTCGAAGGCGCCTGAGGATCAGCGTTGGGTCGGCGCGTGGAATCGCCGGAATATTGCGCAAGTGCAACGCGAGCTCCGTACTCTCCGAGGCCGTTGAGGTTGCGACGATCTTCTGCAAAAGGCTAGCAGCGTGTCTTGTCTACAGTACCCATTACAACCCATAATTTCGGCCCTTTGGGCCGCTGGTTCCACATGTTCCTCTTTATTATTTGCTCCACTGTCACTCACAACATCTATTCACGTCAATCCTGTAGCACCAAAAGTGAAGCACCACCATGTGTCCTCTCGCTAGTTTAGACCGATATTCTTAATTACATATCCTCATGCCGAGTTATTAGATATTCACCCTCCGTTATTTAGAATAATCTCCCTATCCAATGGCTACCCATGCAGACTACTGACTTTATGAAATATCATGACTACCCTTACGTGCTTTACGTGCTCGAGAATCAGTGCCGAGGAACCATCGCTCTAGCGGCACCGCGGGCATGAGGATAATATGTGCTCCTCCGTGGATACGCATCACCCTCCGTTTCAATGCTCAACTTTGGGGCGTTTCAGCGCGCTCCGTGACGGCTTCCATTTACCGCACGACGAAATTGGCCGTGGAGATTCGAGTTGCAACCGGCCACTGCTGGCCCACGACTTCGAATGCAGGTTGGGAACACTACTACACCAACTACTCGACTCGGCTGATCATATCAGTCATATCAAGCATACAGTAGCGCAATATCATAATCATGTCCGCTCTTTGAGATTCCAACCGCCGGTCGTTGCTCCGAGGCGTCGCCACTAGACGGTGATTACAGCGCCGTGCGCGCGCTGCGCGTCGTGTGACGGGAATTCAATCGGTGTCATAGCTGTATGGCACCCTCACCACCGACGGCACCACCCACCCATCGAAAGCTTGTTCAGTGAGAAATATTTGAATTGGGATTTTTAGAGTCGATTTGTGTGTGGCTTATGCGGATATTGAACAGCTGTGCCGTGACAACGGATGCCAGTGTATTGAATTGCGTTGCGCGCTCATCGATAGTCTGGAGCTGTGCAGACACTGCAGTGTGGCGAGTGGTCAAGTCAAATCGGTGAAACGGGCGTAACTTCTATCGCTCTACCCTGATAAGCACAGGTGTTTCGAAAAAAAAAAAAGAAAAGAAAAGGCAGGGGAAAAAAATCGCCACTCCGGAGGCCCTGGTCACGATCCACAGCTTTTCCTAACATGAGTCGCAAAAAAAAAAAAAAAGGACGTGCAAATCATTCTCTTGCTCGCCCCACGAATTTTTTTTTTTTTGAAAAGAAAGGGAACCTACCGTATCGCCCGACATCTCCGAGCTCCCTCGCCCAAGTACTGTAGTATCCACCACCACAACTTCCGATCGGACTCGGGATACGGGGTTACAATACCCTAGGACTATTTCAAAAAAAAAAAAAGAGATAGACTCGATGATGCACTTCTGCATGCGTGCATGACACCACCGTCTGCAGCGCTTTCGGAAATCACGCGAGCCTGGGATCGGCGATCACTCGTTGTTGCCATTGTATCATCGCATCATCAACGACAGGTGGACCTATCGGCATGCTACAGCAATTGATGGGGGAGCGGACGTCTAGTAGTAGCAACGCCGACCGGGTCAATGCCCGCACTACCTACACCGTACAGTGGCGACCGCCTTTATCCCCCGCGAATTTTTCAATGGTTATGTTAGATGCGCGTGCGCGTCTCCGGAACTGGGGACGCGAAAGACCCAGAGGCGCCACACACGTTGATGTGATACCCGGTCCAACAGGTCCAACACCAATACAGTCCCGACCGCGGAACACACGACCCGAAGAGCGGATGCTCTCGCACGCACGCGTCGTAAGCAAGCAAGCAAAGCCTTATTGCAAGCGTGGGATGGGTAAAAGCCAAGACCAACTGCACCCGCACCGTACACACACGCGCGCGCCAAGACGCACGAGGAAGTCCCACAAACGAAAAACACGCAAACCGCAGACGCGTCGCGTGCGCTTTTCGGGGGACCCCGTTGATCGCAACACCGATTCAACCGCCCAAAGCGCTAATTGACCCGCGGAAAAGCGACGATGCATAAGAACATGAACGAGGTTAAGACTATGCGTTATCGCCGACGCGCTTTGTGTCCGTGTATTAATTGTCGAAGGAGCTTCTGTTATAATACAGCGGTATGAGACTGTGCTACATACAGATGACAAAATGGATATGAGGAACCACCGACCCGCCCGCTCCCCATCGCGCTGGCAGAGCCAACCGAGAAGTAGACATAGGGTACTGAGACGTCCTGAGTTTTCTCTGGGCGTGGCATGACACTCGAACGGCCGCGTATTGTTTGACGGCCATGAGCAACACTGGGGAAATTGACGTGCCACGCCGCCGCACTAAAGAAAACCGGATTTTCGACAAACTTGGATTTATGTCTCGGGAGGGCGTGAGAAAGATGGCCCATAATCAGCCCTCTCTAGGGCAGGCACAACTGCACAAGTTGGTTATGTGAATGTTTTTTTTCCAATTTCCAAGAGAGATTTTGGTTCGAAAATGGAACCAGTATACAAACTATCACGGAGACTAAAATAAGCTACTGCGAGGAAAAGAGCTAGAACATGGCGTGACATGGCGAGATAAGGAACGGAAAAGGAATCGGTGAATGGTATCCAGAGCGGGAATATAGGCATAAGGGAAAATAAGCAAGTCCAGAACGGGGGTGTGGGCATCGATTTCTCTATCAACCTCGCTCTTCTCATTTGAGTCTGGTATCACCCGACACACGATAATGACGGAGTCTAGAGCCTGTGCCCCGGAACGGCCCAGAAAAGGAGTGTGAGAGCCGCCACGCCAAAAGCCACTAGTATCGTCACCCAAATGGCACGACCTAGAAGCAGCTTTTTGACGTATGGCTCACGGATGCGCAGGGTGCGGAATGGTGTTGTTTCACTCTGCCCAAAAAAGACAAGGATGGGGTCCAGTTCGTACTGATGTGAGATGATGAAAAGCAGAGCAAAGGTAAAGGGTATGAAGAGCTTTTGAAGAGACATCAGTCAGACGATGGACGAGTCCGATGATCGGAATTATACGCACATAAAACCGCACTGACTTGGGCTTGACATCCAAGAATACCAACGAGAATGCGGTTGCGAGGCCGATCCACAAGGAAATCAGACCCACAACGAGGCGCACCAGTGCGCTCATTGGAGTGAGATTCCCGAATGCCTTGGAACGTAAGAATCGCGGGAAAGCGTCCTGTTCCATTGCGCGGAAGCAGTATTCCTTCTGGGCGTGGAACATATCCGGAACCTGGGCAATCGCCGCCTGGTCCGCAGCGCTACCCGTGGCATTGCTTAGGGGGAAAGAATGCACACGTAACGCCGGCGGGAGATAGATCTCGTGGCTCTCGCCTCCCCCAGGAGACGTGCCCGCGGGCGAGAGGTAGCGAAGAAAGATGCGCTCAGCACTCGCGACCAGATCAGCGCGGGTGATGGCGGCGCTACGAGGAATGATGGTCGGTGCGCGAGATGCCCGACGGGAAAAGAAGGTCGGGGTGCGTTTACCCAGGGAGAACGGGGTGGAGGAGCGAGGCTGTGCGGGGGTGGGGGAGGCGAGGGCGTGCTCGAGGTCGGTGCCGACCGCAGTTACGGGCGACGTCGACGCGAGCAACCGGGGATCTGGGCTCGTCGAACGTTCGCCTGTGGTGGGGCGCCTCTCCTTCTCTTGCATCTCTGCGGCCATCTCCGCCGTGCTTGCGGTGCTGCGTTTTGCCAACGTTTGGGCACCGACGACGGTGCCATACGTGGACCCGCGCCGCCGGGCGTACTCCCAATATTCTGGCCAGTCCTCGCGGATGGTGCGACCTGATTTTCGTACGTCCTTAAAATAGGCCCTGCAGAGATTTTCGTGCTGTTGCACATCAAGCCAGAAATCGAGAATATCTTCGGCACCCTCCCGTTGAAGGAATAAACTGTGATGGCGCAAAAGACCATGGCAACGAGACGAGAAAAAATAGGTGGACGTTGTTTACGTGGTCAGAGGTGGGGGCGCAGGTGGGTAAATGTACAAAAACGCACTAAAACATGAAAAGATCAACTGGGGGACGAGTCCTACGAGAGAGGACCTCCCCAAAGGAAGGTAGACGTCTGTGGCGACTTTGAGACCATTCGTCATGTTGCTGCTGCTGATCGCTATCCATGGCACCTTGTCTTGAGCTTGGTGATGGTGGTGGTGGTGGTCGAGGCTGTGAAGCCAGAGGCAGCGTTTGTTGCCACGCTTGAACGCAGTGGTTGCAGAATGGTTGCACGAGAAAGAGGCGTGGACCGGGCTGACATAATCCCTCAGACTAGACCGAGTTTGAGACCGGCCGATGGGGCAACTTACCCTCTTTACTGTCAAGTTTTTTTCGGTGGAGGGAGGAATTTCGCTTCATTAATACATCAGAGCATTTGGTGATAATCGATGTGACTCGTGTTGTAATGCGCACTCCACGGTAGTGCTGATCGAGAGAAGTAAACGCGACAGTATTTCCAACCTCTGGCCGAAGGGGCCTGCCCACCCGCACCAGGCCGGCCTCACGGCATTTCGGTTCGCTTTCACTACTCTCACCTCTTCCGTGGCCATGTCACTCTCCAGAGCATTCTCGCCAGCTCTACGCGAAGTCAGAATCCTTTTTTCACAGACCGGCGATGCATCCCAGGGCGTCAGGTAAGCTCGTCACCACCACATATCCCAGTCAAATTTCTGACGACTACCCACAGACAATTCGTCCTGTCGACATACCCTACAATGAAGCAGCACAACCCAGACCTCCCCATACTTATACGGGAAGCTCAGGGAACGCCTGCACGCGCTTTTGCTCGGTTCGGTTCGTCGTCCATATACTCCAGCCACGCCATGTTCTGATAAAGCCGCAGAGCGAGGCGTCGAAAGAAATGTCACACTCGATGGCCTGTCCTCCAAGGATGTCACCACAAAGATCTCCGAGCTACTGAGATGAACATTTCGTGTATCAGAATGTTGTCAATCTGCCTTCTTACATTCGACAATTCTTATAACCAACAGTCGCTTCTATACATCGAAATCTGTGTTTCGTCTATTAGAACAGGAAGATACGAGGTTTTCGTCCGCTTAACCAATGCTCGATGAACTATAAAGTACAAGTCGCTCTCAATTGCCCGATGCTATGTGCACTGTTTCGCCGTTCTCATGTCTGACTGATACGCTTCCATCCTACGTTTCTGTCAGCACTGCCTCAACGGTCGTACTTACACAAATCCTTACTTGATTTCCAAAGTATGCTGCCCTGACAACATCGCAAAAAAGACCAACCTCAACAACCCCAGTAAGCAGCTTGATGTTCACGAGGAGCTGATCGCGTATCAGTAGAGTGGCCCTGACCTGAATACGTATACCTCACCTCGCGTGGTTTCTTCATCGCAGCTTCGCTAAACGGCGCATCGATGATGAAATTACCATTGTCGGTAACCACCGGACCTGCCTTTGCGCGTGCCATGCGCAGTGTAGCTTTCGGTGAATCGAGCTTCGTGCGTAGACTCCGCAGGACGGAGGTATGCGCAAACGGCGAGACTTCGATGGGCACACCAGGAGTGTACTTGGGAATAGGTGAGCAAACTCTACGTGGAGGGTTGGAGCCTCAAAACTCACGCTAGTACCCAAGACGACCGAGTTCTTTCGGTAGTCAGCGACGACGACGAACCTGTAGGTGATTCGCAACGGATTCTGCAAGGGAAAACAAACAAACAGACGAACGTCTTTGCTGCCTCGGCGAGCACCTTTTCGCGCAACTGGCAGGCGCCGCCACCCTTGATGCAGTTCAATTCCGCGTCAACCCTACAAGCGTCCCGCTTCGTTTCCGCGCACACGAATGTGATGTGATATTTGCACTTACTCGTCCGCGCCATCGATGGTGACATCAAGTTCCGAATACTGCGCAATATCACCGAGACGCAGGCCAGCGACTGTGATAAGCTGTTGTGACTGGAAGCCTGTTGGTAGGAAAACGCGATCTTTGTTGAGTTCCTGCCCTTGTTGCAGGATGCGCTCTACGACGTAGGGCACAGTGGAGCCTGTGTGAGTTTCGTAAGATTGACTCGGGAACACAGAGTGGGTTTGGTCTGTATGTACCAGAGCCGATGCCTATGACCTGCGATGATTCGTTCGTTCGGAGTTTTATCGCGTACGGCAAGTGTTTATGACGCACCTTATCTTCTGGCCGGATGTGCCTGTCGACTGCGGTATACGCCGCAAGCCTTTTGGCCGCTTCAACAGCGTCGAGCGGCGATACTGAGAAGGTTCAGTGAGCGTCCCATTTTGTGACGACGCTGGAGCGCGGGACAAACCGGGAGTCGCCGCCAATGAGGGTGAGAACATTGAGAGAAGACTGTGCGTAAGGTGTGGTAAGGGAGTAAAGCCAATGTGCGGCGTTGTTTTGGAAGCCACGCACGCGGACATGGTCAATGGTGTTCGTATAACGGGACGAAGGTGGGGTATGCGGGAGAAACGGCTTTGGCTCTGGGTGCACTTGAAGAAAGGAGCTCGGGAACTTGAGACTCGGAGGATCATCAATGCAATGCTCCGAAAGGGGCGGGGCTCCGGAGTCTGACAAGGGAGCACTGGTCAGTGCTGCCGTCGTTCCCAACTTTTACTCGATTTTTTTCCCGTTGCTGACTATACCTCTTGCACGGACGACGAGCGTGGTACACCGAGTTGTCGTAAGGTCTGTTTCCAAGCTCCACAACTCCAATCATCAAGGCATACGTTAGTTTCGGTTTCGGTATCCCCGGGCCGGGTAGAAAACCCGAACAACTCCCGCATTCCATGTGACTCGGTGTTCACGTTAGGACGACACAACCACAATGCGCGCGATTAGAGGTGAGTTTAACGTTAAGTCTCTTAAAGTCCTGATGTAGAATTTGTGAGATAGGTGTCCTCATCATGTGGTATGCTCAAATGACGGGCCCGTATCCATGTTCTCATCTGGAGCCTCTCTCCTTGCCAGTGACTCTGCGGTCAAGCAGATACTACTCACGTTGGACGAAAGGCCAGGACAGTCGTTCATCATTGAGGACTTGGACGAGTTCCATGTACTCGTTCGTGCGGACGAAGAACAACGTGTAAGGCGTGAACTCGAAGCAGAGGTATGTACTTGAATCCCAGCTTGGATTCCGTTCTTCCTCATGGGGATGTGCGCAGTTAGAGAAAAACACGTACAGCATGGAAGCTTAGATCTCGTTAGGGTCGCGACATGGCGCAGGCACAGAGCGGGCAGCGCTGGCGTGCTGTCTCCTAATGTAGCGTAAGATGTACGGTTCTCGCACGTTTAGCAGGAGCGTAGTCAGGTGCCTTGCCCCTCAAGCTCTACTTTTACCGATGACACGCGCGCCGCAAAATGCGTCGCACCATTTATTGAAAGTGCCGACACATTCTCCCAGTGCTCGCCCTATGGCACGGTGATAGTGGCGCAGAATGTAACGTATGAAGGGTGACCCGTGGTCAGTCATACTTGGGCAAGGCAAATCTAATCAAGATCTGCGCAGATATTTACCGCGATGGTAGGATCAAAGCTCATATTGCGGTTTGGTCATTCCATTCCTTTCATCGATCGTCATCTTTCCCCGTTTGCTGACCATGGCACCTATCTCACATCTGACCCCTCAACAGGCTAGTGCGATTCTCGCAGCACACCTTCCTCAGCCACCGACAGAATTGCCCACGGTGAGCTTGGTCCACTTGACGGATGCGGACCCTGCAGCGTGTGCAAGTTTCCACCCATACCTCGTGCATTACACCCCGCACACGGCCACATACCTCGTCACCCTCCAGCTCTCCGAGCCTCTCAAAGGCGAAGCACCGCTTACGGCGCCAAACAGCCTTCAAGCCCAGTACAAACTCCTGAGCGCGCTGCACGCACACATATCCTCTGGGCCGCCTCCAATCCCGCTGCCGTTCCCGGTGCCCATCGCACTCAACACCGATGCACCCCGATCGTACATCCTCGCGCGTCTCCCAGCGCCGGTCTCCCCCTCCGCTCAATTAAACTCCCTCGCCACCGTCCGCGGCACTCTCCCGCCCGAACAAACGGCCTCACTCGACCTGCGCCTCGGCGTCGCGCTCCGCACGCTGCACAACCTGCAGAGCGAATGGTGCGGGCCGCCGCCGCTCGAGAGCGAAGGGCTGTACAGCTGGCAGGAGACGTTCACGCGCCTCATCGACGAGGCGCTCTGCGCCGCAGAGTCGGCAGGCGACATTTTCGCGTCGGCGGAGGACGTCGCCGCGCTGCGGGGCTGCCTCGCGCGCGCGATCGGCGCATTTCTCTTCGACGACGTCGAGGTGCCCTCGCTCGTCGCTCTTACGACCGGTGCGGAATCGGTCTTCGTCACGGACACGGATGATGCGGAGCCCCAACTTGCTCTGCTGCTCCCGTCTTTCGCTCATCTCCTGTACGGAGACCCGCTCCTCGAGCGGGCCTTCTCGCCCTCTGAGGCACCGTCGAGAGCCCTCCTTGAAGGCTACGGGTCACCGCCTCCCATAGTATTCGCCCGTCAACGCACGAAACGTATGTGGTATGACTTGTATTTAGGACTTGTAGTGCTATTGGGCACGAGGAGGGTGGGTAGCGACCAAAACGTGGATTGGGCAACGCAGCTGGTAGAACATAATCGCGTGTTAATTAGAGATGCTCCTTGTTACTGAGATGATCATGGGTCAGGGTCTGCGAGATCGTTACTGCCCCGGACAGGACATAGAGTCACGAAAAGTCGGAGCGATGACCGCATGGGTAGATGTCAAAACTCGACAAAGTTCGATCCCTCGGGAACATTAGCGATGGAGATAAAAATAGGTTATTGAGATGAGAATCGGGGGCTCATCCCTCTGCCATCTGGACATCCTCATGTTCATGGTCCGAACTAGGTATACCTGGTCCGAGGACATGCTCAAGCTCCTCCTCTTCCTCGCTCGTGTTCGCACTCGCGGGACTTGCGGGGCCTTTAGGAGCCACAGAAGCATCCCCGGTGCCGAGACCGAGACCGTCCACGCCTCCAACATCACCACCACCATCACCACCATCGTCATCATCGCCCCACACCTCCTCAGGGTCCACGGCGACGCGAACGCGCCAATCGTATTTTTCCCTCAGCATGGCCACGGCCCGCTGTGCGCGTTCCGCGCGGGCGTCGTGCGCCACGACGACCTCAGAGACGGCCGCGAGCACGACGTGCGCCGGCGGATCCTCGGGCAACGTGAGCGCGGCGCCGAGGCGGCGCACGGAGGCGGACTCGGCGCGGAGCACGTCGGTCGTCTGCTGGTTGCGGAGGAGCGGGATGAGCGCGCCGTCGAGCGAGGGGTCGGGGAGGGGCGCGCGCGGGTGCAGCGCGGTGCTGGCGAGGGTCGTGCTGGACGCGAGCGCGCGCGAGAGGTTGTGCGTCTGCGCCATCACGACGGCGTATTTGGCGAGCAGGTCGGGCCAGGGCGGGGGAGGGTGGAAGGCCTCGAGTTGCCAGGCGAGCGTTTGGATCGAGTCGATCAGCTGCGTCACTCGAATCTTGATCGACTCGAGAGACGCGATGTCCGGTGGGGGTCCGCCTAGATTGGGTGGGAGAACTGTTTGTTGTGTCGTGCTGGCATGGGGCTGTGGTTGTTGGGCAGCCATGGCCAGGATCGGGTGTGCTGTAGGTGTCGGAGTGATGAAACATACAAGAGTGGTCGGACTACGCGACCGCGTGACTCAACCGATTAGGCGGTCTACCCGGAATTCACGTGTGGGTAGCAATCAATCGAGTCGAGTGCCATACTAGTACTGTCCTCTCTTGCTCTACTTCCCCACATAGATCTCGTTTCCTTGAATACCACCGGAATGAAATCATCCAGCAGTAACGCCCATGGGAAGCGCCCCGTTGGCGTGGATGAAGATGCCGATGTTGATGATCTCGACGGTGCGGACTTCAATAAATGCACTGCTAAGACACCGGGTAATCCACCGGACGCGCACGCTCAACAGATGTACTCGACGACTTTGCCCCGAACCGCCCCGCGAAACCCGCACCTCAAACAACAGCCATCACTCAAACAACGACCGATGCTCCCCGTCCGCCTGCTGCCTCTACCACCACCAAATCGCCGGACGCCGAGGCGACGAACTTTATGGAGGCGCTCGCAATCGAGATGGAGGAGATGGTCCTTCAGATGGAGGCGTTTAAGGACCCGTCGAGCTCTGCGGATGGTGCGAGCGCAAGTGGTGCCGATGCGGGACATGATGCGGCTCGCGAGAAGGATATTCGAGCAGCATGGGAAGAACTGTTTGCTAATAGTATGGCTGACATACCCACCGAGGCCGCCGCTGCTGTTGGTGGTGGTGGTGGTGGCAAGTCGGACGCGCCCGGAGAACCCAAGGACGCGTTTCAAAAGATTCGCGATGATGCCGCAGAACGCCTACGCAAGAGTGATGCGGAACAGGTAAGTGATGACCGGCTTACACAATCGCAGGCGAGACCGTGCGCGCTAACTCCCCATCTCATAGGCGGGTCCTGCACCAGATGACGACCTCGCGGCCTTGCTTGACTCGGGGGATGATACCGAGCTGCAAAAGGTCCTTGAGGACATGATGGGCCAATTGATGAGCAGGGATGTGCTGTACGAGCCGCTGAAAGAACTCAACGACAAAGTCAGCGGCTTCTCCCCTTGTTCCGTGCTCTATTTCTGCTGATGGGCTCTATCTATAGTTCCCGTCCTATCTCTCCTCGAACGCGGACAAACTTTCGGAGTCTGACCTAGCGCGATACCAGGCGCAACACGAGTGCGCTTCCAAAATCATTACCGTGTTCGAAGACTCCGAGTTCAGGGATGACGATCCCAAAATGACAGAAGAGATCGTCGGACTCATGGGCAAGGTACAAATTACATCCCCCATCCCCCCTCCCGGTTACGCGAGGCAGAGTGCTAATCTCTCGCCCACAGATGCAGGAACATGGAGCGCCCCCAGCGGAGATCATGGGTGAGCTACCGCCTAGCCTCGACTTAGGTCCTGACGGTGCCCCTAAACTCCCGGATGAATGTGTGATTGGGTAGCGTTGGCGTTTGGCGGGAGGACGCGTGTCGCACCCAGGTGATGATCATCGTCATCCAAACCGGGAACATAGACCTGCGCTGTATCTATCTTTTTCTTTTTTTAATCTTATCAACACGCACGCGGCATGGTAGTAACGTCTTGCGGACGGTCGATAAAGCCAATGGCCATAAAAAGTGTGCCCATCAAACGTTGCAAGGCAGCTGACTTTGGAAAGTCGGGACTTCGCGTTCAGCTACAATTGTTATCGAGCGGGTGGGCGTTATCGGAAGATCAGCTGGGACGTCGGTATACGCCCAGAACTGAAAAGAAGAAAAACGGGTCGAATCTCCAGAAAAGTACACACCGCATGGACACCAAACTCTACGTAAATGGCAGCCCCCGTGCCCCTCCAAGGGACGAGAGGTGGGAGCACACACCACCCGATGCAACTGATCTGTGAGCCGTGATCCTGGCGGGACGTGGCAGGATTACTTTAATGTCCGCAGTCACTGGATCTTCTGCCCTTCTGAGCCGCCCTGTTATACTTCCCGCGCCCATCACCGGACAATATAGGCCGAGTTGGGGCGGAAAAAAAGATAAAGGAAGGCAACGACATCTCCGGAGAAGGCTGCTCCGACCAGCCCCTGGATCGCACTACTATTGCGAAGCGGGGCAAGAAACGCTGGAGGCAATGCAAGCAAAAGCTTGCTTCGCGAATTCTTTTTGAACATTGAATTGGGGGGCCCGATGTAGCGGTAAAGGAAGATGGTTTTTACGCGGCACGGGGCGACTTTTTGCCACGTTAGATCGGGGGGTTCCATTCGGACCGAATTTGTCGCGTGAGGTGAAAGGGTTGGTTCCGTTTTAGCCCGCGAGGAGCGAATATGGGAGATCCTGATTGCGCCAACCGCAAACAGGTAATGGCCACACGCATTCGTGTACCGTTTCCCCCGATAAGGTTCGGATTGAAGCTTGAAGCATGAAATAAATAAAAAAAGTGTGAGGCGCGCGAGCACGAGCAGGAGATCGATGTTAATTTGCACGCGCGAAGAAATCCGCTTCTCGCTCAGAAGACGGCGCATGATGATGACAATGACGATATGTGCGTAACGGCGGGGGCCGAGGGAGGAAATGTGGGCAAAACCTATGTGGGTAGTGGTGCATAACGGCATCAGGGGTGTTTGCGGTAGCAGTATCGTATTGGCATTACTCAAGTTTTACATACTGGACTGTAATAGCGAGCAGCGCGCGCTTGTCGATAAGCGCTTCAGGCTAGAACTGTAGATCCTCGAGGGAGGGACGATGGAGGTTCGATGTCAACGCTTAGCAGAGAGCCTTGAGCAACTCCCAAACCCAAAAACGATTTATCCCCATGCTGCGAGCATTCGCGGCATGTGCCTTGCGATTAATAAATTAATTTCCCAAAAAAAACAAAACTGTCGTCACTGTCGTCGTTCATTGCACCGCCATGGTCGACAGATAGTTCCACTACGATCAGCAGCCGGTGGGGACCACAGACTAATTTTCAATTGACACACACACGCATACGTTCACGGCAGGTCGATAGTGGCGCCAGGGTTGTAGCCACCGGTCCCCTTAAAACTCGGCGAATGGCAGCCGGATTATTATAGTTATATTTTTTTTTTCAATTAGTGAAAGTGAAAGAGAAGCGAAGAAGGGTTGAAATGACTGCGCAAACGCACCGATTGAAGGCATTACGCTTTTGCTTTGCATCGAGATCTGGCTGAGCGCTCAGCCATCATCACCCAACCGGATCATAGTTCACGAGGTACATATCACGTGTGCGGTGCGCGACCCACATCTGAGGTAAAACCGTGAAAATTCCCCGATTCAGGCGATGCCATATTTCTTCCCCTTCATCAACTTCCTTCCCAGCCATGCCAGGGTCAGAAATTTTTTTTGCTCAATTTTTTTCTTTCATGTCGGCTCGAGAGAATATTTATTCCTGTGGCAATCCCGGACATTCACGACATGGGCGTCGGAACGACGCTAACCATCGCCTTCTCACCGCACCAAAGGGGGTCCCTCGCCCGAGATGCGCGCGTAACAAGCCCATATGGGGCTCCACAGCAAGTGCCTCGAATGAGCGCTTGTGGACCGTGTGACTGAAGCGCCAAGCACCAAAGTTAACTTAGAATGTGATCGCTCCATCTGGACCAACGTGGGTTTGTCGTCGACTTGCCCACCGAGGTCTCTACCCCGCAAGAGCCGGGGGTTATTCGATAATTCTTTCCACACGATCAACAGAAATGCACTATCCTGGCGTGTTGCCAAGACCTCCAATACGGAACCTTGCGCGAGTGCCATGTGGGGGCAGCGCGCAACGTCAATAGATAAAGTGAAGTGTGACATGACAGAACGCATGAGAATCAGGAGAACGGTTGCAGAAAGATAAAGTTACAGCAGCCCCGACCGTACAACAAGGATCGTCGCGCTAGGTCGGCGGAGAATATCTGACGAGGCGTACCCCTGTACCCTTTTTACAACATCAAGGCCTTCTTGAACCTCCCCAAACACGACGTTTTTCCCGTCGCACCAAGGTGCAGCTGCGGTTGTGATAAAAAACTACGAGGCGAACATGAGGCAGGTGCGAGATAGCTAAGAATCACAGTGCCGTACCTGGGAAGTGTTCGTTCCGGGGCCCCGATTCGCCATGGATAATAAGCCAGGCCTGTCATGGCGGATGATGAAATTCTCATCTATAAACCATAAGCGGACACGCCCTTCGATGCGAGAGTGGGGGACTCACCCATAAAAGACTGTCCGAAAGCCGAGCGCCCGCCGGTACCATCTCTCGCGGTGATGTCACCACCTTGAATCATGAACTGTGGGGCACGCAACGTCAGTTCTCTTCAAAAGGAAGGACCATGATGAACGACGGACGTCGGGGATGATTCTGTGAATCGGGGAGCCGGCAAAGCCATATCCGTGTTGACCGGTTGCGAGCTCCCGGAAGTTGCGCGCCGTTACTGGCGTCACGTCGTCGAATAATCGAAAGATGATGCGACCAACTTCGCGGCCATCGATCGAAATGTCGAACTACGGGATGACAAGGTAAGGGGACAACAGCAAATGCGGCTTTAAAGCGACTGGAACCCACAAAGACGTCGTGATTTCTAGAGGCAGACGGGGTGAGGTGAGTCTTGAGGGAAGGGTAGACGAGTCAGGAGACCTACCTTAGCGGCATGCTTGACGAATGGGGGATTGAGAGACGTACAGAAGAGCAGTTGGCGAGAAGGGGCGGGTTGAGAGAATAAATGAGCGAGGGGGCAAGGGACGAATGGTCGACATGACGAGTTAAGTAGCATTTTGAGCAGTCGCTCGATTGAATCGGTCGAGGCTCGCCCGCCTGGCCACACAACCAAGCGGGAACGATCTCGGTAACTCCCGTTGAAAAAGTTCGGCATCTCCCATAAACTAAATTGATCTGTCGGTGTCGGCTTTTACGGAACGCTCGGCGATCAAGAACCATGACTTACTGCGGCAGTATCCGGCAGTGTCCGGGATCTGTCCTGTTCACCCAAGATCATACGGTACGGCACCGGACGCGCCCAAAGGCATCAATCATCCTCTGGCAGTCTGGGTTTAGGGCCATCCTCCCAATCGTGCATCATGTACCGTAATCGCTGGCAGATCCTCACTTTCATCACCTTCGCCGATTCTCTCGGCCATACCACCTCCGAACATGAATTTTGTGGGTCCACAACTGGCGCCAGTCTTTCATCATTCAGTTTATGCGCGTCACCGGCCACCGATCATCAATTAGGGAGCAATAGAAAGTATAGCTCCCCGCCCAGGGAGTATACTTAACCATTTCCGTTATGGCGCCGGACAGGAACAATAATGATTCCAGAATACCGGAGAAAGGTCTGGCCTGGGAGGGCCCATAGGCAGTAAATCGAAAAGGACAGACGTGGGTTTAGCCCAAGTAAGATCCCGGACCCTCAGCAAAAGCGGAAAGTTTTTTTTTTCGAAGGTCACCGTCACCTTCGCCCAATCCCGCACCTCCGGGAGAGGGGAACACATTATTCCGTGCCTTGATGTTGCAGGAAGCCCACAACCTACACAGATCCGAGGCAAATCTCGTACGAGAGCCAGGTACAACGGCTCAAGGTACCTGTAGGTGGGCCCTCGCTGTCGTCTTATGACGTCACCGTATACGTGAAACATGCCGGTCGTGTGGATTATAGGTGGAGGCTCGCACCTCTGCCTCGCCTTGCGGAGCTCGGTGATGCTCCAGATAAACGTGCTCTGAGATCGATCGCTGCGTTAAAACCTGGCATCAACGCATGATGATCAACGCGTGCGGTGCAGGCCGTAAATGCCCACGCCTCATCCTGACCATTGCAAAGCCCGTTGGGTTAAGGGCATATGCAATCGGTGGTACGGTGTCTAGGACGCAATAAGGACAACCCGGTCCCTTCCAACCAAGTCAGGAGTCAAACATTCATCCATCCCTGGGCGGTGTACGATGGGCACAACGTCCCTGCCATTCGTTTGACATGTTTCGCTTCCGCTACCCCAGAATTTCGAAATCACCAAATTCAGATAGAAAAAAAAACAGCTGGCGGGAAACCTAATTAGCTGTCGGGCATAGACCTACAGTACTTACAGCACAGTGTACCTGGAACAATAGTTTGTCCTTGTGGGATTGACAGGAGGCGCCCCCCCTTTACGTGGGCAAGGGCCCAGCCAGCTCATTCGGACACTCTCCTGGCTGCCGTAAAATTTCGCAAAGGAGACAGCTCCAGTCGTTCGGAAGGAGGGCAATGGTAATCAGTACCAAACCGAGGAGCAATTGCCAGCAAAGGGGCAAACGTAACGCCGAGAAACCAGGAACACTCACATGTTACGAGACGGAGCGCGCAAACGCAATGCAAAACCAGAGCACGTCACCGAGGACGGCGCAGAGTGGGAATGGCGGCAAAAGAGTATTGGAATTTTTGATGTCCTGAAGGTCGAACGGGATGCCGCCGGATAAACGGGATGAACGAAGGAGGGTTTCCCCGTGGGAGGGGTGGGCAAGCCCGCGTAGTCCCGCGTAGTTGTACAGTACAGTAGCCGGAGCCGAGATGACTGACTGGTTCGGGGAGGATCCGTTGAATTTCAGTCAATCCCCCCACCAACTGCATCCGCAACCGCAATTGAAACAGCCAAGGACTTAATCCGAGACACACTTGCCGGGAAATTGGATGTCGCCCGGACGTCACTCGTCGACAAGCGGATCAGTGCGCCAGAACCCGCGAGGGCATGGCACAGGAGTGCAAAGGCAGGCAAGGTGGGAAAACGATGAGATCTGATCGAGATGCGGTACGCAAAAAAAAAATTGATGTTGCGGCAGGTTCAGGGCTGCTATCCTTTTTGATGCCGATTATCGGCCACCGTTGGGTAATGCGCAATGCAGGGGAGGGCTTCTGGCCCCCCCATAGGATTGATATTGATCTTGTGCCCTGTGCAGCAGCAGAAATTGGGGGAAGGAATGCGGCATTTCTCCCACTCGGGCATCAAGCACCTGTTCAGCCACTGCGATGAATATATTCTACAAGAATTGCAACTCTCCGACTGTTTAACCACCAGTCAGAAACGAAACTTAGTTCATCAGTGATTTGTAAAAAAAACAATCTAATCGACAGTATTTATCCTCCCAGTTTACATGATCACAACGTATGAGTTTTGGTTTCTCAGGTGTGAGGAAGAAGGCAAACCATATAGGGTGACTGGCAAGTCAAAAGCTGGCACATGGAATGTAGGCCTGCTGTGAGGCTCACCAGTCTGCACGATCAGCACTCGCATGCACCCTACGAATAACACGCACAAACCTGTGACTTGAAGGCGCAGAAGCGTTGCCAGTCAAGCACAAAAATAATTTATAAACACCAGAGTCGGCAAGGAAAGACTCCTGGCGGACGGCGTGATGATACCCTATTGAACAGATCCCCACCGTTCCTCGCAGAGCTGAACGCCGAACAAATGACAAAGAAGGGGCTACATCGACTGTCCTGGGTGACAGCAGTTCATATGGCTGACATAGGGGTAATTGGTATTCAATGGTAACCGAATCCCGCGCAGGGCAAGGTCAATGATACAAATTTAATCTATCTTGTAACATACCCTAGGCCTTCTCCGCCTTGCGAGACAGGTCACTTGCTGTAAGCCTTAGCAATCAATGCTGGGGTGTGTAGTGGAGCAGCCGGGGGCTGTGCACCGTTAATTTGAACTATTTCGTCTAGATTCCAGTATTACACCCTTGTTAGAACATGTGCAAAAGACTTCCCGGAGGAAGAAAGGATCCGGCCTGTGGCGGAAGTCGGGCTGACTGGGAGGCTGGGCAGTTACAGCAGGGTAGGCGTGCGTGAGGTGATGTGGCGCTGGCAAGAATCGGGTTGTCGGGGCAACTCCCATCATCCTCAAATAAAGTGTGGCCAGGCTGATCTAAAACCAGTAAGACAACGGTGGGGCATGCCTCCAAGTGACCTAGCGGGTGAACTGGCGGGTCTCGACATGCCTCAAGACCCCAAATTCATCAACAATTCTCGACTCGACTGAGGATTTCAACACCGCCCCCGAGTCCACCGGGTATTGTGTTTCGCAAAGGGATACTTCCGAGTTATGGTATAAACTGTGCTGGTGTATCGCAACGGCGGACCGAAGTGATGATGGTAGGATGGTTGAAATCAAGTTCTGTAGGTGGGGCTGACAACGACGACGCGTTAGTCAACGCGTCAGTCAACGCGTCAGTCAATGCGTCAGTCAACATGTGGAATCAGCCGTGCTTTGTAAGCATTAGGCTTCTAGGGTCAGGTCAGCCTGCTGCCTCACTTCTTCCCGCTTGTTGCATCACACTCAACGCGACCTTCCGATCTGAAAGTCGCCAAGTACGCGATTAGATCTTTGTTGAATTGAATGCCCCCGACAGTGAGAGCTTCTAGCGGGAAGCCATACTCCCCTAATCGTTGCACCGTGATCCACGAGGTTTCCAACAGGTCTGACCCTGCACCGGCCAAAGCCTCGTCCTTCCGCCTGTCTTGGCCGAACCTAACCCGTCACACGCATTTACGCTGCTTGTATTGAACGAGCATGTCACTAGGGAGTCTCCTTCCTTTCCACCGCGCCGTCCTCGAAGAGATCCATGATCCTTCCACCAGTCAACTTGTTCTCCTCGCTCGGGGATTAGGATTACGCAAGATTGTCTGCACCCTCATGCAGATTTACGACCAATCAACGAACCTCGTCCTTCTTGTCAATGCATCTTCCGATGAAGAAGCCGCCATCGGTGAGGAATTGGGTATCATGGGGTGTCGCAAGCCAGGCCTAAGGGCAGTGGGCTACGAGATGGGAAAGAAAGACAGGTGGGTTACTTCATTCGTGCCTCAAGTTGAGCGCCATTCTGCTCCCACCGTTGTCTTTACTGCACAAGCCTTCTCTGTCTGGCGTCATCGTATGCACCTCGTTACACTCTCGTATATCAACTCGACTTCCTAATCATCAATTGAGATGACCGCATACTAACCGTTGATCAAGGCAGGACTTGTATAAAAACGGCGGCCTGATATCAGTCACGTCACGAATCCTGGTCGTGGATATGTTACAGTCTGATCTCCCAACGGAGCTTGTGACCGGTTTACTGGTCCTTCATGCGGAGAAGTGAGCCCAACAGCGTCCAGTCGCTGGTATCCCCTTTTAGCTTATTGACAGAGTGACCGCCTTGTCTTTGGAAGCGTTCATTGTGCGGCTTTATCGCGAGAAGAACAACACGGGTTTCCTGAAAGCATTCTCAGACCAACCTGAACACATCACTTCTGGACTCTCCCCCCTGAGGAGCATCATGAAGGAGCTACAACTATACACTGTCCTGATCTATCCTCGGTCCGTATTTTCAAGGGGATGGAAACGCGCGGATTTGACAGTTGTCTCAGTTTCCATCAGGCCGTGAAGGATTCACTCGAGCGTAAACGTGCAGACGTCATTGAATTGTACCAGCCGATGACCGAATCTATGAAAGAGATCCATAGTGGGCTGGTACAATGTATGTCGACGACGTTGGCAGAGCTTAAACGGTCACACACGACGGTTGCATTATTTGTGATTTTTCATTTTTGTTCCTAAGTGCTGATCTGTCCCTAGCTCGACCTAGATGACTTGAACGTAGAAAACGCCTATTTCCGATCTTTCGACGCCATCGTCCGTCGCCAACTTGATTCTGTTTGGCATAAGGTCGGCCCTCGAACCAAGCAACTGGTCAACGATCTCGCAACCTTGAGAAGGCTTCTCGTGTATGATCTACAACGTAGTTCCTTTGTCTTGCGCTTATCATGAGACAACGAAGGTATTTGCTCAATTATGATCCTCTTGCGTTCCATGCGTACCTCGAGACCATCATCGCTTCAAATACACAATCCGCTGCAGGGAACGCGCGTCAAAATCAATCACCATGGTTGCTTACTGATGCCGCTCATATCATCGTCCAGACAGCCAAGAAACGGTGCTACGTACTTCGAGAAGCTCCAGAAAAACCCTCGCGAGCAATCACAGATGCCATCGAGATTTCCGACGATGAAGCTGGATGGGAAGTACTCGATGAAATCGAGGGCCGAGTCCATCGCGCACCTGACACGACGGGCGGGAAGGGCCACGTAAAAACGCGTTCTCGACCATCTTGGCTTCCGAAAAACATAGAGCCGATTCTTGAAGAATTACCGAAGTGGCATCTGCTCGCTGAAACGCTGAAGGAAATTGAAGAAGAAATCATGCGACAAGAATCCCTCTCATCCAGTGCGTCGTGTCCAAATTGTTTAGCACGATCAGCGATCGACACGTATTCTGTTACAGCAGTCCGCGGAAACAATGTGGTCCTTGTGATGACGTCCTCCACGCAAACATCATCACTTTTAAGCGAATACTTGGCATCCATGGATCTGAACGCGCCAACCGGACAGCAAGGTCGGCAGATGTTGGAGAAGAAACTACGGAGTCACTTGTATTGGAAGGCGCGGCTTTCTGCGCGCTCAGCTGAAAGTCAGCCGCGGTCCGCAGCTGGTCGTCAGAGCCCACCAGGTGACGACGAGCTCAACCCAGCGTTGCGAAAGAAAGATCGTGACAGGGCGGAGCGGTCTGCTAATCGACGTCGTGTCCGCGGTGGTGCCTCGGGTACTGTCAGTACGCGAGCTCAAGGACAGGACCAAGTCTCTGCTGTACCCAATGCAGAGGAGGGCATCCTCGCCGAGTTGTACGTATGTTATTCAAGACGTTCTGAGCTCACGGTTAACATATCTCAGTCTTTCAACTCAGGAGAATGCGTCTGCTGATGCGGAGCTCGCGCTGGCGTTGTCGTTGGAGACTTACCTTCCACTTGATGAGGCCGAATTCGAACCCTCTTACGGACTACTTGTTCCTGCTCAAACGGTTATTGTTCGGGCCTATGGAGATGACAGCGACGATCGGATGCTCGCTGAGCTCCAACCTCGTTTCATTGTGATGTACGAACCCAGTCAAGATTTCATACGACGCATTGAGGTATGTGCCTTGAGCAGCTCATCGAGGTGATTTCTGAATTGATGTGCAGGTATATAAAGCATTGAATCCCGGACTTGGAGTACGCCTGTATTTTATGATTTATCAAATGACCGCAGAAGAGCATAAATACCTTGCAAGCCTGCGCAAGGAGAAAGACGCATTCGAAAGACTCATCAAGGAACGAGGGGTGAGTACTCAACCAGTGAGGGAGGACGATGTCACCAAACCCTCCCAGACCATGCTGCTCCCCATACACGAGAAACAACGTGCTGCATCTGACGTGGGAGAAGCCATCATCAAAACGATCAGTTCTCGCGTTGCTGGAGGACGGAAAGAGCTCTCCACAGAGGAATCACGAGTGAGGCCTTCCTGTTAGCATTTCGGGTGCTCTTAGGGCTGACTCTGCCGCAGGTCATTGTCGACATGCGCGAGTTCCGCTCGACGCTTCCATCCCTCTTACACGCTTCAACGATGGTCATTGTCCCCGCAACGCTCACAGTTGGGGATTATATCCTGACTCCTGACGTATGCGTCGAACGAAAGAGCATACCTGACTTAGTCTCAAGTTTCAATAGTGGAAGACTGTACGATGCCCTGTCTCCATTCCAATCTTGACTGAGTCCTCTTCCTACAGATACACCCAATGTGAATTAATGTCGGTCCATTATAAACAGCCGATCCTTCTGATCGAGTTTGAAGAACAAAAATCTTTCTCACTGGAGGTGCGTCGTAAAGTCCTCCGCTGACGCCTAACTATATAGGAGATTTCAGATCGTGCAAGATGTCAAATCATACGTAAAGCCAACAGGAAAGTACCCGACAAAGAAACCTGGAAGCAGTAGCAGTAGTCCCGAAACGTCTCAGCCACCATCTATTCAGCAGAAGCTCGTGTTGCTAACACTTGCATTTCCTCGCGTTCGCATCCTGTGGTCGTCATCGCCGTTCGCAACTGCAGATATTTTCAAAGATCTCAAAGCTAACAACCGTGAGCCGGACTATGCGACCGCCGTCGCCGTCGGAGCAGATAATGACCCTGCTGCGGGCCAAGGTATGCATGGACCAGCGGAGGAACTCTTGCATACGTTGCCTGGCATCACCGCCAAGAACGCAGGTTATGTGATGAGCCGCGTCGGTAGCATCCGTGAACTATGCGAACTTCCGTTAGAACAGTTGCAGGATGTCCTAGGAAATGAGCCTGGGAAGACGTGTTGGGAGTTCCTGCACTGGGGAGAGGTTCTTGCTAAGCCATGACCTTTACTGGTTGTTCCGCTTAGTACAGTTTGACGAGATCTTTTCCTCAAACACGACTTGGGCTTATCGCTTATCTATGTGTTGGTTATATAAGCATCGCATATATACAAAATCGTTTTGTTTGATGGATGTATTGATTGGAAGATCGCGATCATGGGAGCGACCAGGCGCAATCACAACGACAACGCCTTCGCTGGCAACCATCGACCCTCCAATTTGTTATTCAGGGCTGGTGAAAACTACTCGTTTCTTGGCCACACGTCCACATTAAAACTTAACGGCGGTTGACAACTCTTTAACTTGGCTCTGTTTTACAACATCTCACCCAGTATAGCATGCCTCGATATGTCGTCATCCTTTCTACGTACTGTCCCGATGCAACCAGATTTTCAGGGAGGTTACTGTCAAACCTTTGATGAGCGCCAATGGGCGGTGCACTGGCAGGGCATCGCGGTTCTCCAGCGAAGCAGCCCTCCCTCCGAAACGGACGCTGCCGCTCTGATGCAACCGGAGTCTGTGTAGATGTGGGCTATAAGGTCTCTCGGCCATGATGAGGATCAAGGCCTCTTTGCCTTTCTTCTTTTCTGTCAATTGGCTGCTCTTCTGCTTTTTTTATTCCCCAGCGACTGCGTCGCTCTTCGCTTTTTGGTCCACGTTTCTCGACGATTCAACACTTGGCCTTCTTCAATCCCTCTTTTATATTCCCTCTCAAACACTCCCACAATAAAATGTCCACATCTCGCAGTTTTGGTGATGCATCGACCACCAGATGCGACGACTTTCCACGGCGGCTTACACGCTCGCAGCGTTCTCAACTGATCAAGTCGACCCGCAAGCTTACGAAGCTGCTAGGAGAGAACCCAATGCCCTCGGTCAACCTACCATCCCCTATATCGTCTTCCCGGAAGAAATGTCGGGAGGGAAATGCGGCTGCCCTGTACAGTCCCATCCTTTCCATGACAAAGAAACTTGCACGTGCACTCGATCCTCTGCAAATGGCCAACCGTCGGGATCCCGGCACCAACTGCCAGTGGGAAGACATGGGCGGCACCAGATTGGGGCCCCCAACCCTCCCCCATGGAGGCGGCTGGCCACCCGTGCTGGTTTTACAAACGGAATCCAATTTCGAATCCGAGATTGACGGTTATATCTCTCACGTTTCTTCTCGAGTGCCAAGTCCCTCCTTGTGTTCGTCAAGGAAGCGGCCGTCGTCGCTCTTATCCATCTCCACATCCAAGTCGTGTCTCCATTCCCCGCCCGAGTGCGAGAAATGGAAAGAAGAGCGGGAGGCCCACCATCGCCGCAAACGTTTCGCAAAGCTTGCTCGTTTTTTGGGAGAGAGGATCCCACCCGACCTTCTCCTTCCCAAACCGGGGTCTGTGAAACCCAACAGAGCGTCCCCACGAAGGAGGCGGTTTCTCCCTTCCCTCGTTCCACCGGTCCCTCCAGTCATCCCACCATTACGAGCAGAATCCCCAATATTGCAGCAAGAAACGCCTCTGTCCATCTCGCCCCCATGCCCCTTGGTGGGCTCTTTGCGACCTACGTCCGTCGGGAGAACCGTAGAGATTTTTGAGACCAACGAATTCACGTCTTCCACTACGCCGGACGCGGCACCGCCTCATCCACTCGCCCAGGAACATTTGCGCTCGCACAACGAGCCATCCATTTATTCATCATACGAGCACTCCACGCAGCCCCGCATCAATGGGTACTTTGAGGTGGGTGGCCACGTCGATGCGGTGTCGTCCGAGGACGAAAAAGAGCCGGAGAGTTACCCCTTGTTGGTTCCCCCACGATCGGAGTCGCGCCTAGCCTTCCTGCGCCTCCGCCCATCTGCCTCCTCCCCGGAACCCGGTGCTGTTTCGCACCGCCGCGAGCGTCGTCAAGGATGGAGTGGGGAGTGGAATTCTGCTAACATGCAGGATGTCATCTCGAAGCTACGGGACCTCCGATGAGCAGGTTGCCGGGAGCGATTTTGAAACTCGGCTGGTCGTCGTTCGATATGAAGGGTATTTTATCGTATTCATTTAATCGTGTTTGTCCATAGTGCATGCCAGACATATAAGTGAGAAGAATCGGGTGGATGTTCAGGATGGGCGACTTTGTAATTTCTCAAATATCGGGTTGATGCCTCGGAAACTGGTACTCTTTTGGCGCGCCATGAGGCCAATGCTCCGGTCCCGAATTGCTTTCTCTCGCGAGTTGAGGCTGCTTTTGTCCTCGAACGACGACTGGTGGTCGAATTGGCGCCAATTCCGTGTCCCGTGTCATGCGGACAATGAGATCAGGCCACAGGGGTAATCATCACATCGCACCACCGAGTTAGGCTTCCGTTACCTCATAGAGAAAGATGCAAGGCACTCCTTGTCAGGCATATGATGTCTACAATATATCCTGTCCTGTGGATTCATGCTAAATCGACTGACCAGCTGTCGTCGTCAGAAACTGAATCAATGAATTGTAAAATCCACGGTGACACATTCGTCATTATGTCAGCAACGAATAATCGGGATGGGAATTTCCTGAAAAATCGTCTTCAACTTGTGCTCCCACACACACAAATTCGCATCGCGTGGTCATAATCGCATTAATCGACCCTCGATCCTCCTCTAAAGGTTCCCCAATTGTTTTGGTCACTGATTACTCCGGAACACTCGAAGCTGGTTCTCTCTGCAACCGAAAAAAAAAACTTGTCACGCCGTACTTTTTCCTTTCAAAATGTATCGTCCCGTGCCATGACCATCAATTTGTCCGGCGCGCAACTTCCTCATTTGAGCGGACAGTTCGGCCCTGCGTTACATGCCTTCCAGGCGGAAAATTGTTTAGCCACCTTCATGGGTAAAACTCATCGCAAAGGACGTCAACTCATCCGCAAGGCAGTGCGCCCTTCAGACCCATTTGGATATTTTCTTGTCGACGCATCTTCGTGCCTCAGTCATGCAGCACTCACGAGCTCATGTGCCGACACCTTAACGAAATCAGTCTGGAACGGGATACGCCACTTTGCAGTCACCCGCGCCACGTTTCTCACGACGGTGCACCGTGACAGGAAAGGAAGACACAGGAAGGCTGCTGAGAAGCTGCTACCATCACGACTTTGAGGATAGGATGTTCGAGAACTACAACGAACCACGCGGCTCCCTGTCTCACATGCTCAGGCTGTACGGGTAAAATTTCTAGAACCTGTGAAACGCGTGCAACTCTGGAGACCTGGGGACTTGAGGCTCGACAATTTGGACGTGAGCTGTCATTTGCGCCTCGTCTCCTTTGATACGTTCACTAGAAGTCCCAACTAACCCAATCCTGACATCCGGATGGTGGCGTCCCCAATTGATGCACACTCCTGCGCCCATCTTATACTCACATTAACGGCAAGTTCCCACTGTGTCACCCCATTCACAAATAATCACACCCCCTATTTTTGAACTGTCTTGAATAAAGCCACTGGCGGCACAACGATGTGAAAAGTACTCGTTGCCGTCATGTCTGCCTGGGCTGGGTGACAAGAAGCGTCCTCAGTGAGGTGGGAAGTACCCCCTTTTTTTTTTTTTTTTTTTACCTCTCCGTCTAGGTCGCAGCCACCTCCACACCACATTTGTGTTGGGCACATTCGGTTGTCCCTGACCTTCGGACAGCCCGCACACAGAATTCCCACAAGTTCGCCACATGCTTCCGGCATTAAGGGATACGTGCAAGCAAGACCACCTAAGTAACATGCATCATTGATTGATATGGAAGCACTGAGGCTACGCCGCTATGTCACGTCGCGTTCAGGGTCAGGGTGCAAATACTATCACCAAAAGATCTCAGTCGCGAATACCACGAGGTTACAGGGCCGAGTTTTAGGTTTAGGAACAACTGCCTACGGACTCTTGCGAGAGCAGCTTGGGGCACCAGTGCCACTTAAGGTAAGACCGCATCCAGACTGGTCAAAACGTGCGCAAAACAATCGCTAATTGGTGCAGAGTTTATTACGCCACCGACATGTTGGCGTAGTGGCACCAATGATTTCACACAAGTACATATCAACTTTCATTCATCGACCACAATTTATCACATAGAACGAGCATTCAACAAGCAACATTCAGCCAGAGTCATCCATCCATCCTTCGCAGCCGAGCTGCAACTCACTGCATCGACGTTCAGTGAATCATATGGAGAAACCGAATTGAGATGTCTTACAGTGACAGATTAGGCGTGGTTGACGCAGGAGCTGCACTGGCAGGTGCCAGAAGCGCACGAGCAGCTGTTGTTACCGGCAGTGCCGCAGTTGCTGTTGGAAGAGAACAAGGGAAAATCAGTAAGTTGATGACACAAACAGAGTACGAAGACCGTACGAGCAGTTTTGAGCACAGGAGCAAGCCATATTTCAACGAGATGTTTTCAAAGAGTTGTTTGGTGCAATGAGGAGGATTGTAGTTGTAGTAGTAGTAGAACGGGGTTCTGCTGCTGAGTTGAGTCTCAATACTCCCGCCTTATATGCCCCACAGGAGCCCAGGCTGACGTAAGGGCAGAATAGGAGATATGATCATGATTCGGGGTTCGGTTTGGCTATAGGGGGGTTTGCACCCTAGATTTCCTGAGTTTGAACCCTAGATTTCCTACTAAACCAAATTATGTGAATATGTTTCCAAGACGGTAACATTTGGGGACAAGGTAAGCGCTGAGATCACAATGAAACGTGAAAACGGTGATGTCAGGGACTATGGCCCCGTGGTCTACTTGTGTGGTGGCGGTGGTGGCGGCTCATTGTGATTGCTCCAGACCAGACTCATGTTGGGGTTGTGGCCCTTGTGGCGAGCTCCAGAAGAGGGTATGAGGGCCAGCGCATCCTCTAAATAGCAAGTTGCCGAGGTGCCAGCAGGCACCGCGTTGGGGCATTCGACCACCTGGTCAGTTTGCCGTAAGGATAGGGTGAGAGAATTAACCCTTCGAGAAGGTGGAAATGAAGATGATCAACTGATGGGATACAGAGCGTGTCCAATACCAGGATGGACCAGATAAGACGAGCTTCAAACTTCAGCCAACTGCTGACAAATTGTGTCCTTTCCCAATATGGTAACGGTTTCCTCATCATCGAGCCGAGCTACACAGCGACGAGCGACGAAGAGGCTTAATTTTCCCCGCCGACGACGTGCACCGCGATGAATTCGTATCCACCAGAATTGCTAGTTCAGCTGGCACCAGTAATGTTTGTCGGGGGTCTTGATGTCCCCCCTCCACCTGGGCCAGCACCGTCTGCACCCTCAGACACAACGCCCGCCCGTCCTGCCCAAGATCCCTTCACGGTGCTCACAGTTCGTCTGCGCGACGCGCTTCTCTCCCAAAGAACAACGGCGATTTGGCAACCTGAGAAGTCCAAAACGTTTCAGACTGTTCTTGTCGAAAAGGTGTGTCCTGCTCTTCTCTCGGCCAGAATTTCCGCAGAAGTAGAAGATCTTAGGACGTCCGCTTCCCGCCACGTAAAATTCCTCTTTCTCAAGACCCACATAGTCCTGCACATTCCCCACTTTCTCCCCTGACGCCCACCTCACCCTTACATCCCGACGGCCTTGTGGCGCCCATCTGGGTGCGCAAGCATACTACTCTCGTCCCATCCGTTTTCGTACTTTTCGTTCGTCTATATGAGTCACCTCCCCACCACATGCCTCGCTCCCCACTTGATCCACCACATCCGGATCGCGAGGCAGAGGAACGTCGGAAAGATGCTGAGATGTCCGCCGAGATCGCACTGCGCAAAAAGTCGACGGGCGAGAGAGGTGTAAAGCTTACCGTCGTGCTCCTCGCTAGTCGGAAGTTGCTCGGTGGGTCTCCCTTCGCAGTTACTTAGACTGGCACTGATCTTATCTCGGCAGACGATCCTGCATTGGACCCACGGCTTACATTCATTCGGAGACAAAGTGGCCTCGACTACCGGGCGGCCCTCTTCGTGCTCAGCCCTGTGAGTCCTGGCGAGCTCAGCGAGTTTATCAAGAGGTTCCTTTGACAGTTACCTCTCCCCCAATTCGAGTACTCAAGCTGTTCCAGCCTTCAGCAGGCTTTGTACGAACCAGCGGTCGAGTATTACACCTCACACTCCAAGCGTGTTAGGCGCAAACGCAACCGCTACGCGCAATCTGCCCCGGCATACGCCCCACCCATGTCCCCCCTCGGAACTGTCGGCCCAGCACGCCCGCTACGTCCAGAGGGTTGGACCGTACGTTACGAGTACAAGATGGCCTGTTTTGCAGAATTTCGGGGAGAGCTTGAGGTTGCCTTGAAGTGAGTTACTGTGTCTGCCTAGGATTGATGAAGTGGTGATGGGAAACAAGGCATTATCAGGATGCACATTCGGGCCTGCTCACGATGTTTGGCTCGACTGCCATTCTCCCTCCACGGACAAAGCGTTGGGCAGAGGCCAAGGTATTAGCAGACTGCATTAACCTCAAGGTTTGGTGACAACTCCATCCTGCTTCGCTTAGTCTCGCCTTGTTGATTGCCGAATCCACAGATCTGCAAGCTATATCTATACAACAATGAGCACGCACTTGCACTATCCCAACACACTATTCATACAAGGAGATTCAGCGACTTCTCGCGCGGTTGGGGAATAGGGGAAGAGACATTCGAGTTTTGGAGTTGGATCGCGCGACAGTGAGTTGCCGTCGTTCTTCATATCTCATTTTACTAACAGCCACGAGATACCGCGCATTCGCAGAGCTACTTGAACATGGCACAGGCTTGACCTTGATAATCCCTATTCATAAACCTGCCTTGTCTGCACCCGCAACTGCGCCAGTTGGGCTGACTGAGCTAGATGCCCTGCGTTCGCTGGGCTTGAACCCCGCGAACGCGCTTCAACACCCAGGCTTCTACTATCATATGGCCGCACAGGCAACGGAGCGCCGCCGTGCACAATTCCTTGCCATGCTGGAATCCACGGGAGAGCCAACTTTCCCCGGGTTTGTTAATGAAAGGAAGGTCGACCATTTCGGGATTGTTGTCGAGGTGCGCAGTCTCGGGCGCGTATGGCATAGCACTGAGTACAGGGCCGAACGTAGCTGTACACCAAAGCGTACGAGCTATTCAAGAAGCACTCGCCGCTGTCCAACGGGCATGGCCATGGACGACTGACCCTGCGCATTGCGGGCCGGATTGCAGGGACATACTACGCCGCCGGAAAGTTTGACATGGCCGTACGCTTCTTTGAGCGGATTGCCAAGACATACAGACGAGAGCGGTGGGGCGTGATGCTTCGTCCCCTGCTTACAACTTGGTACAAGTGTGCACAGCAATTAGGCGACGTGGAGTTAAGTGTGAGGATTCTTGTGGAGATGTTGGCTCATGGTACGCCCTGCCCACTTCTTTGTTCACACTGTGGTTACTGACGATAAAGCAAGGCACAAGAGTGGACGATGGCGAAGAAGGCGATGCAATGCTACAGGAGGATCTACTTGCGGTGCTCAAGGTAGGATCAATCTTTAACTGTTGTATACAGCCTTTCAGTGTAGCGCAGAGCACTGTACCCTCAGCCCCTGAAGGACCTCTTACAGTCGATTTATCCAACTCGGAGTCGATTTGTATGCCCGCTCTCTCCGATCCGTTATTTTTACTGATTGAGCGACCCGAAAGTTGATACCAGTGTCAATTTCTGGTCAAGCGAAGCTTTCATCGACGAGCGCGTGGCATTTCAGCTGTCTCTAACTGCGCCGATTGACCTTGTCATATCCGATCTTCCTTTCTCGTCACTTGCAATTTATTTCTCACATAGAGAAGAGCCTGTCGTGGTGCACCACAATAAAGATGGGATGTCAGCTGCGAAAATTCAGCGTGTAGATCTGGGTGACTTGTCTCTCGAAATCGCCGCGGAGAGCGATGGCTACTTGAGATGGGAGAAGGGCGCGACGATTCTGTTCGCTGGCACTGTCTCATCGGATGTGCCACTAACATTGACCGTAGGTCTGCATCATCTAAGTATTCCCCCATCTGACCTTGCAGAGTAGATAGAGCGTGTTGTATTTACCCTCCAGGAAGGCAACTGGACCATCGAAATACCCATCGACCTATCTTCTAAACGTGACGGGCGTATCGTGACGCCGAGGTGGCTTATCTCCGCCGATCCCATCAAGTTCACACTCTTACAACGCAGTGGCACATCTGATGTGATGTAGGCAGGATTCTTCCTTGGCATCAGCTGCCGTCAACTGTGATTCTCACGTGGTGGTAGAGTTCGTTACCCTCCGCATAGGCTGCAAGTGTCCGTGGAGCACCAAGCCCCTGCGTACCTCGACGAAGAGTATCCGATTGTGATCAGCATCATCAACGAAGACCATCGCCCGCTTGACGTTTTACTCGACGTCCTTCTGCAGCCAACCGAGATCGACGACGCTGGTGGGTTCTATTGTGATCTATGCTTAAAATTAACATAGCCTTACCCATGACAAGTGAACATCATCCGCGTTGACGACGAGCACTCGCAGAGCCTCATCAGGCATGTGACCCTTGGCACTATCACGCCCGGTGCTACTACGCACAAGACGCTTTATCTGAAGAACACGGGTGGCGCGGGGGATCGCGTGCTGGATATCTCTATCCAGTCGCGCTCACCCATCGCTCAGGACACAAGCGAAGTACTACGCACGCTTTCCGTGCCAACTGTGGCACCGATAAACATCGACTACGGGGTGAAGTACCTGTACGCGCACAGGCCGCTGCCTGGGTTGACCCAGTTGCATACGTACGAGAACGATTATTGGGATGATGGGGAAGGTGGGGATGCGCTTGTCACGGCGCGGATGGCCTGCTCAGGACCGTGGGGTATTAGCGTGGAGACCGCGAGGCTTGTTAGGAAGGTCAGCTTTATGTGCTATAGCATGCGCCATGACTGTACTGACTTCACTTAGAATGGACCCCATGCTAGGGTGCTTGAGTGCGCTCTGGACGAAGATGAAGACGATGTTGCCTCAGGTAGCTGGATTTCATTCTTATCCTCATTTTTTTTCACATAATGGTCCCCAGAATGGCTTCCTGGGGACGAGTTTGCCACCGTGTGTCGTGTTAGTCTTTCATTAGAAGAAGAGCCTGGCGAAGTCAACGTAGTATCGGGCCCGGGGGAGTATGAGCTATCATGGCGAAGGTGCGCAACACATTTGTTCGCCCCGGCCTCATATCGTAATATCTGACATCCCCATTTACTCAGAATCCTGCCAAACGGCGACCACGGCCCGCTCTGCACAAGCCGATTTCCACTACCCAACCTGCAACCGCCACGGACGGGGATCATCGCCCTACTCGAACTTCCCTCATCTGCGAAGCTCCATAACCCAGTCCACGCGCGTCTGAGAATACGCAACTACCATCCCTCGCAGTCAGCAAGCCTCACTGTTCAGCTCGAGCCGGACACCGCCGACGCGTTCCTGATCGCTGGTCAGCGCAGCGCACGCGTTCCCACACTCCTTCCTGGCACGGAAGTGCAGCTGATTTGGTCCTTGATCCCCATCGAGTGCGGGTTCGTACGGGTGCCAAGGATCCGCGTCGATAAGCGGAATCCAGGACCACCAGCACCTACTGATGACGAGCAGGCACCGGCGACAGAAGACGAGGGAATCCCGGTGCGAGTCTTCGATTTGCGCAGGGAAGAGAGAGTTGAGGTAGTCGATACGGATGAGGCCTCAGAAGATGACCCTGAGGGTGTCGATACGGGCAGTATTGGACCAGTGTTGGTTCTACCATGACTTATGTTTGGTATTAGTTATACACGCCGGTGCTGGTGTTTTTTTGATGCAATTATTTTACTTACGTGCGAATATCTATTACAACGTGGGATTAAGGCGGACCGGGTCAACCGGCGATTGAAAATCGCCGCCCTCAAGAGGTGGCGAGGTCTTCTCTTCAGGAAGTCGAAGCTTGGTCTTGACACTTGCTCTTCCCCATTCAAAGGATCGCTCGATATTTGCAGAAATTTCTTATCGGCACACTCTGGATAGGCTAGCTTGACTTGGAATCGGTCAAAATCCAGCCATGAAAGAAATAATCTACATTCAGGCTGGTAACATATCGAATTACGTTGGGACACACTTTTGGAATGCCCAACAGAGCTATTTTACACACAGCGGAGATGAAGAAGTTCTCGTCGACCACGACGTCTCCTTTAGGGAGGGTGTCTCTCCGAGGGTTTGTCACTCGTGCTCCATATATGTTTCACAGCCTGGGTTCAGACACTGCAGTTAGGGAGAGCCGACGTACTGCCCAAGGGTCCTCCAATTTGACCGAAAGGGTACATTTCATTGTTTTTCTGACTCATTTCATCACTACATGGTTCAACACTCCCATTAGTAAATTTTGGTTCCCTGTCCAGCACTAAGGGACTCTATGCAGTGGAAGATAGGGGCGACCCCTCGTGGTTAGTCAAGATTCAGTTGCCTTTTATGGTATCTCTGCGCTGATTGCCAATCGAGGGATGGCACCTTGGATGAGATACACCAAGATCATATCCCGGACATCGCCTACCAGACCCAATTAAACCAGGAAGTAGATGAAGAGTCTACTGCGGAGCCACCTGATCACGAAGTTGGCTCTGTAGTTCCGCCTCTCCGGGCTTCTGACGTCCGGTACTGGTCTGACTTCAATCGCGTTTATTATCTCCCTCGGTCCATCCACAAGCTTCCCGATCTAGCGGACTGGGAGGCCGCGGGTGGAGATTGGCAGGGTGGCAAAGAGAGATTTTTACGGTACAACTCGGTGAGCCGCCATTGGGGTCGCCAGTGGCACACAGTTGATGTAGTCGGGTTTCTCTTGGCAGGACAATGGGCTCATGGATGACTCATTTCGCCTTTTTGTGGAGGAGTGTGATACCTTCCAGGTCGGTCCCCTCTCAGCGTTGGGTGGTAGATGGGGTGAACAATTCCGGTAGGGACTGCAACTTTGTACCGATAATGCCCCTTTTGGCTCCTTCTCCAACACGTTCCTTACTGCCTTTCGTGATGAATTCCCGAAACAGCCCACCCTGGTGTTCTCGATTCTGTCGGACGCCGTACCTGGGGACCTAGATACTGATGATGTACGCGGATCGTCCTGCCTTCTGTAATCCGTTGTCTGACAAATGCGCAGACGCGGGGAATTAGGAAAGCGCTGAATGATGCCTTGTGCTTACATGGTCTCAGCGAGCTTTCTTCAATGACTGTTCCCCTACAATCGCCAAGTAACTGGCGACCTGGACCGTGGACGGCCGAGCTCACGACAGACGTGAGTCACCCGCATACACCTGTAACTGTAACGCGTTTGATAGACGTTCGGACAACTTGTCTGAGCATCTATTCAGGGCGTTGTGTTTACAGATGCTATCCGTAATTTTTAATGTTTCCAATCTAAATTCCACCGATCTATCAGCTTCGGGACATTTACGATGCATCTGGCATTCTTTCCGCACACGTCGAGACGGCTACGCTGCCCGTCCGGTAGAGTCTGTCTCCGAACCCAGATCCACATTTGAATTGATGGCGGCGGACGATCCAGGTTGAAAAACCGCGAGCCCCTGTACGGGCTTTGCCAGCAGCTAAACGTGTATGGCAACACTCCATTCGCTGATTTAAGTGGATCCTTCCCAGCGTCCTCCGCAGACGTACTGGACACTAGAGCACATGGTTTCACCACCAATCTACCCGCATCCGAAGGCAGGGTGCGTAGCTGTGTCGTTTCTCGTTGATCCCAGCTGTTGCATAGCTCAATTTCATTGTTCTCATCACATCATCAGAGGGGCGCTTTGCTTTATCGACGGCATGTTACCCGAGGCTGGACGGAGCTCGCCAGACGCCAACTCGACAATTTAAGCGCCGACACGGCACTCAGGTGCGTGAGAATTTTTGTAAGCCACCCTCGCTACGAAGCACTGTAGACTGATCGGGACTGGCACTGCCCCCTCCACCCCACAGCTTACATGCCCCGATTGAATATCCACTGCCATCCTCCTTCCCATCCTTCTTCCGAGCACAGGGTTTGAGTGCCGAACTACGTCACACACCCCGCGGCATCTCAACGCGTCCGCGAGCCGTGCCGATGGTGACGACGATGTCGTCGGGATTCACATTGCCTCGTCTGTTCACACAATACGCGGACTTTGTGGGCCAGTGCGTGCGGCGGAAAATCGATTGGGCCACGGTCGGGGGTATGGACCAGGACGATGCGCGACAATTGCGGGAAGACCTTTGGACTATCCGAGACAATTTTGGCGAGATGCCGGAGCTAGCACCGGACGGGGACGACGGGGGGCTTGGAGAGGATGAAGAAGTTTGAAGAACAAACGATATATACATCAGTGTGTTTGCTGCGGGTGGCCGGTGAGGACCGGCGACATGAACCATCTTGGTCGAAGGGCTTAGTCCAGCCAACACACCCTTCTTTCTCAGCGATAAATTAGCCTTCCTAGAAGGAATAAAGGTGGTATCCATCAAATAGGGTGGCAGATGGTCACTAGAGCGCTCGCAATTTTTGCACAAACATAAATTTTTAAAGGGTTTCGTTTCGCATTATGCCTGTTGGATACGCTTCGCGCAAGGTGCAATTAATACAGTGTGCGTTGAAAATATGACTGGGTTGCACAGCATCGAATACTGTCCACGGTGGAGAGAGAGCATAGCATTGATTGTCAATCTTGAATATCTGACGGGATCGGGATCGTATTTCTTACATTTAACCCCGATGCGAGACGATCTGGATCATCTCGCACGGGACACCGCCACGCCCACAACTACCATATTCGGTCTCCGTTGTTACCCCCGGAGGTCAACCCTGTCAGCGCTCATCCGGGCTGCGGGTGCCTTGCTAACACCGCTTCGACCATGGCTTCGACGCTGTTCCACGTGTTTGCAACTCCGCACCCTCTACACAGCCATCACCGGGGGATGGGACAATTGACTCAAGCGTTGTTCACTGGGCGCGGGCCAAAAATATATAAAGAGGAGCCTCGGGACCAGCTCTGACCTCTCTCCCTCAGAGTCCTGACAACCACCATCATCCAACCGATCCACTTGCAGAACCATGGGGACACCATACGTCTGGCCTTACTACCTGCCCCAGGAGCAGCACCCCTACTTCCAGTTCCCCCCGACCGCAGACTATAGCTCTACACATCGGGCCACCAGGTCCTTGCAGAGCAGCCCTCACACATCACCACCCGTCCTACCGACATTTCTTCCCGTCGTCGCAGCGCCTCCGCCCATGGCAGCGCCAGTCTATCAGCCCGGGCTGCTTCACCCTGGCTACCCTCGCTCCCGGAGATATTCCGATACCGCCTACGTCCCCTTCCAGCCTGCACCACCGGCCGTCACAGTGTGGCCGGCAGTACCAGCGCCGTATTATACCCACTCCCCCGGATATGCCATAGCGACGGTGCAGCTGCCGCGCCCGCAGCTTCACAACCTTATCAACGGGGAAATCATCGCGCACCGGTTGCACATCGACTTTGCCCGGGGCGATCTTGTGTTCAGGAAGCGCACCGGATCGGGCCCACACGATCTCACGACGCTGAACGGGTACGACCTCGAGCAGCCGGCAACGAACCCGCAGATGACGCGCGTGCGCGTCGTCTGCGACGCAATCCCCCAGTGGCCCGTCGACCTGCAGGTGATCGGCACGTCGCTGTCGCCGCCCCGCCGACGGCGCGCTGCCCTGCCCTACATAACGCTCGACGACGTCGTGGTCGCCGTGCACGCGTCGCTCCACCGCAAGATCTCGCACGAGGAGTGGGGCCGCCTGTCCAGGTCACAAGAGACGGACGTTGCGCGCGCGTACACTCGCCGGTTCAAGTCGTCCGGGAGCGAGTGGGCGGAGCGCCAGCAGCAGTCAGAAGGCGTGAAGCGGGTCGACTTTTTGCTCAAGAGCACTTGGTTCAAGGGTTTCACTTGGCTCGAACCGGAGAAC
>Ga0307512_10000600_pt1 | contig 53488 bp, 52 predicted proteins | sample 14_EM_MG_FD_200267 | JGI IMG/M metagenome (GOLD analysis project Ga0307512, IMG submission 200267) | Populus trichocarpa ectomycorrhiza microbial communities from riparian zone in the Pacific Northwest, United States - 14_EM | ecosystem: Host-associated > Plants > Roots > Unclassified | place...
TACCAGGTCGCTGCGGCACTACGCGGAGGCCGGACCACCCCTCCTGGCGGCGGGACCGGAACAGACCCATGCCGCCTACAAACCGATGCCACTGCTGCCCCCGGTCACCCGCAAACCCACGACGCGACGGGAACGCCCCGCCAGGAAGCGCCGCCTCTTCAAGGGGGTACCGGAAGTCCACCCATCCGCAGGCTCGGCACCCGGTCCCGCCGACTCTCCTGCATCGTCATCTCGGAGGCCTCCGCAATCCCTGCGCTCTTCCAAGCCGGAATCGCCGCCTACCACAGGGGCTCACCGGTTCACGGGTCCCGGCGCCGGGATCGAACCCGATGACCCGCCGGAGTTCGAAAGCGGGCTGGACCCACAGCTGACCTGGCAACCGGACTCTGACGAGTCACCAATCGTTTCCACCTTCGGCGGCGAGTACGAACTCGGGCTCGAAACCGATGTGTCGCCGGAGTTGGACGACCCGGAGTACCGCGGCCGTGATCTGCGCGGCCCATTCGGCCTCTGACCGACACTATCGAGGCATACTCGCACGTCTTCCTTCCAGCGCCCGCTGACAGCCGCTCACGCCGGGGCCCTGGTGGCCGTCCAGCTCACCGGCGATCACCCGCAGCAGCGAGCCGCCGTCGGGGGTCATCAGCAGCTGCACGTTGCCGCCGCGGATGTTGTCACACACACGCCGATCACGATGATCCACGCGACGCTGGCGCCGGGTGCGGAGCTCACCCTGCCGTGGCGCGAGGACTTCAACGGCCTCGCCTACGTCCTCGCCGGCCGGGGCGCGGTCGGTGCCGAGCGCCGCCCGGTCCAGATGGGCCAGACCGCCGTGTTCGGCGCGGGCTCCGCGCTGACCGTCCGTGCGGACGAGCAGCAGGACTCCCACACCCCGGACCTGGAGGTCGTGATCCTCGGCGGGCAGCCGATCCGTGAGCCCATGGCCCACTACGGCCCCTTCGTGATGAACACCCGCGAGGAACTCCAGCAGGCCTTCGACGACTTCCAGAAGGGCCGCCTGGGCACCATCCCCGCGGTGCACGGGATGACCGAGGGCGGTCTGTAGGACCGTCGGCGGCCGCACCGCGCCGTCTCACCCGGGTGGGCCGTTCGCGCAGGACAGGCCGGAGGCGGGCGTGATCCGCTGGACGGGTGCAGCTCCTTCCCGATCCCGTCCGGCGGCTCGCCGCCTGGTGCGCCGTGACGCTGCTCGTGGCCGGGGTGGTCTACGTCGGGATCCTGCTGTGCTCCCAGCTGCGTACGGCCGTGGTGCCGGTGCTGCTCGCCCTGCTCGGGACCGCCCTGCTGGGGCCGCTGCACCGGCGGCTCGTCAGGGCGAAGGTCAACCGCTCCGTCGCCGCCGGGCTGACCTGCGTGGCGGTCGTGGCCGTGGTCGGCGGGGCCGTGTACATCGTCGTGGCCGCGCTCATCGACACCGGGGACCAGATCGTCTCCTCGCTGAAGGACGCGGCCCAGGGGGTCGCCGACCACTTCGGGGCCGCGGGGACCTCACTGGACGACCTCGCCGCCAACGCGAAGGATCTGCTCGCCAAGTTCGGGGGAACGGCCGCGTCCAATGTCATCAGCGGGGTCAGCGTCGTCGGCGAGGGCATTGCCATGGCCGTGCTGGCGCTGCTCCTCGTCTTCTTCTTTCTGCGCGACTCGCACAAGGCCGCCGGCCTGATCCGGGCCATCGCTCCCGGAAAGAACGGCGACATGGTCGAGGCGATGGCCCGACGGGCCTTCGAGGCCGTCGAGGGATTCATGCGCGGGACCACGTTCATCGCGCTCATCGACGCCGTCTGCATCACCGTCGGGCTGCTGGTGCTGGATGTGCCCGGCGCCGTCGGGCTCGGCGCGCTCGTCTTCGTCGGCGCCTACCTCCCCTACCTAGGTGCCGTCCTGTCGGGCTCCGTCGCCGTGCTGGTCGCGCTCGCCGACCGGGGGTTCGTGATCGCGCTGTGGGCGCTCGGGGTCGTCCTCGCCGTGCAGGTGCTGGAGGGGCATGTGCTCCAGCCGATGATCCAGAGCCGGACGGTGCAGATGCACCCGGCGGTGGTGATGGTCGCGATCACGGCGGGGGCGTCCGTGGCCGGGATCCTCGGCATGCTGCTCGCCGTACCCCTGACCGCGGCCGCCTTCGGGGTCCTGCACGAACTGCGGACGCGCTACCCCGAGCCCGGGCCGGCGGGCTACCCGCCGCCCGAGCCGTCGGACTCGTAGAGCTCGAACCAGATGCTCTTGCCCTCGCCCTGCGGGTCCACGCCCCAGGCGTCCGCGAGCAGCTCGATGAGCATCAACCCGCGTCCGGAGGAGGCCAGTTCGCCGGGGCGGCGTTTGTGCGGGAGGTCGTCGCTGGTGTCGGTGACCCCGATACGCATCCGTCGGCTCCCGGGCTCGCCCCGCACCTCCGCCAGCAGCAACGCGTCGGCGTCGGTGTGCACGAGGACGTTGGTGAGCATCTCGGACACCAGCAGTACCGCCGAGTCGATCTGGTCCGGCGAGGGCCAGTCGTGGAGCAGCTCGCGCAGCTGCTGACGGGCCACCGAAACCCGCTCCGGTTCCGCCTGCGCGACGGACAGCATGGTGCGGCGCACGGGCGGCGGCACGAACAGCGCCTCGCCGAAGCCCTCCCCCGGCCGGCACAGCAGCAGAACGGCTATGTCGTCCTCGCGCCGGTCGGCGAGCGGGCCGGTGGTGTGGTGGGAGGAGGGCCCGTGCACGCCCTGTACCAGGGCGTCCGCCAGTTCCTCCAGGTCGCCCTTGTGTTCCTCGAGGATCGTGCGGATCCGCTGCCAGCCGCTGTCCAGGTCGTGGCCGCCGGTCTCGATCAGGCCGTCGGTGCAGATCAGCATGGTCTCGCCGGGTTCGAGGGTGATCCGGGTGGTCGGATAGTCGGCGTCCGGGTCGATGCCGAGCGGCAGGCCGCCCGCCGTCGGCCGGGCCAGCACCGTGCCGTCCGCCATCCGGATCGCCGGGTCGGGGTGCCCGGCGCGGGCGATGTCGAGGGTGCCGGTCGTCGGGTCGGACTCGATGTACAGACAGGTCGCGAAGCGCAGGTCCGAGAGAGCGTCGTCCTCGGTGCTGCCGTCCTGCGTGGCGCCTTCCGTCATGCCGTGCAGGAAGCGTGAGGCGCGGGAGAGGACGGCGTCGGGACGGTGGCCCTCGGAGGCGTAGGCGCGCAGGGCGATACGGAGCTGGCCCATCAGGCCGGCCGCCCGGACGTCGTGGCCCTGGACGTCGCCGATGACCAGGGCGATACGGCCGTTGGGCAGCGGGATCATGTCGTACCAGTCGCCGCCGACCTGGAGGCCGCCGCCGGTGGGGACGTAGCGGGCGGCGACGCTCATGCCCGGTATCTGGGGGCCGAGGGTCGGGAGCATCGAGCGCTGCAGGCCGTCGGTGAGTGCGCGTTCGGTCTCGGCGGCGCCGGCCCGGGACAGTGCCTGGGCGAGCATGCGGGCCACCGTCGTCAGCACGGACCGCTCGTCGGGGTTGAAGGTGACGGGGTAGGCGAAGGCCGCCATCCAGGCGCCCATCGTGCGGCCGGCCACGGTCAGCGGCAGAAACGCCCAGGAGTGGCGGCCGAAGGACGAGGCGAGCGGCCAGGTGACCGGGTAGCGCGATCTGTACTGGTCGGGGGTGGAGAGGTAGACGGCGCGGCCGGTGCGGACCACCTCGGCGGCCGGGTAGTCCGTGTCCAGGGACATGTGGGAGAAGGGGCCGTCGTCGCCGGGCTGGTGCCCGTGGTGGCCGATGATCGTCAGCCGGTCGCCCTCGACACCGAACACCGCGAGGCCGTCCGGGGTGAATCCCGGCATCGACAGGCCCGCCGCGACCCGCAGCACCTCCTCCGTGGACCGTGCCTCGGCCAGCGCCCGGCCGGCGTCCAGCAGGAACGCCTCTCTGGAGCGCCGCCAGTCGCCGGTGACGGCGCTGCGGCCGGCCGGCGTACCGGGGGTCGGCTCGGTGACTTCCTGAAGCGTGCCGATCAGCTGGAAGGACTTCTTCTCGGGGTTGAAGGACGGCTTGGAGCGGGAGCGGACGACCCGGATCACCCGGCCGCGCTCGTCCATGATCCGGACCCGCACCTCGGCCAGCGTGCCCTCGGCGACGGCGAGCCCGACCACGGCAGTGATCTCGTTCCAGTCGACCGGGTGCAGACGGGCCCGGGTCTTGGCCTCCGTGAGGGTGGTCCCCACGGCGGGCAGACCGAGCAGCCGAGCGGCCTCGGCATCGACCGTTACCAGCTCGGTGGCGGTGTCCCAGTGCCACAGGCCGGTCGCGAGGGAGGCGAGAACCTCCCCCACGGCGGGCAGAGGCTCACCAGTGCGCATTGCCCCACTTTATGGAGAGGTGATCGAAGAGTGCCACCGATTGACGCCTCTCAATGGTGGGGAGCCGATCCTGGGGTGCCCGGTACGCTGGGGTTGTTTCACGTGAAACGTGCCCCCGATCCGCGAAGACTGGATGAACGACGATGCATCGGTACAGGTCCCACACCTGCGGCGAGCTCCGCGCCTCTGACGTCGGCAGCGACGTCCGGCTGAGTGGCTGGCTGCACAATCGGCGCGACCTGGGCGGCATCCTCTTCATCGATCTGCGTGACCACTACGGCATCACGCAGCTCGTCGCCCGCCCGGGCACCCCGGCCTACGAGGCCCTGGACAGGGTCACCAAGGAGTCGACGGTCCGCGTCGACGGCAAGGTCGTCTCCCGGGGCACCGAGAACGTGAACCCGGAGCTGCCGACCGGTGAGATCGAGGTCGAGGTCGGCGAGGTCGAGCTGCTCGGCGCCGCAGCCCCGCTCCCCTTCACGATCAACGCCGAGGACGGGGTCAACGAGGAGCGGCGCCTTGAGTACCGCTTCCTGGACCTGCGCCGCGAGCGCATGCACCGCAACATCCTGCTGCGTACGTCGGTCATCTCGGCGATCCGGCACAAGATGACGGCGCTGGGCTTCAACGAGATGGCGACGCCGATCCTGTCCGCCACCTCCCCCGAGGGTGCCCGCGACTTCGTCGTGCCGTCGCGCCTCAACCCGGGTAAGTTCTACGCCCTCCCGCAGGCCCCGCAGCAGTTCAAGCAGCTGCTGATGATCTCCGGCTTCGACCGCTACTTCCAGATCGCGCCCTGCTTCCGTGACGAGGACGCGCGTGCGGACCGTTCGCCGGGCGAGTTCTACCAGCTCGACGTGGAGATGAGCTTCGTAGAGCAGGAGGACGTCTTCCGTCCGATCGAGCAGCTGATGACCGAGCTGTTCGAGGAGTTCGGCGGCGGCCGCCACGTCACCTCGCCCTTCCCGCGGATCCCGTTCCGCGAGGCGATGCTGAAGTACGGCTCCGACAAGCCGGACCTGCGGGCCCAGCTGGAGCTCGTCGACATCACCGACATCTTCGAGGGCTCGGAGTTCAAGGCGTTCGCGGGCAAGCACGTGCGTGCGCTGCCGGTGCCGGACGTCTCCGCACAGCCCCGCAAGTTCTTCGACCAGCTCGGTGACTTCGCGGTCTCGCAGGGGGCGAAGGGCCTGGCCTGGGTCCGCGTCGCCGAGGACGGCTCGCTGACCGGCCCCATCGCGAAGTTCCTCACCGAGGAGAACGTCGCCGAGCTGACCAAGCGCCTGTCGCTGGCGGCCGGCCATGCGGTGTTCTTCGGCGCGGGCGAGTTCGACGAGGTCTCGAAGATCATGGGCGCGGTGCGGGTCGAGGCCGCCAAGCGTGCCGGGCACTTCGAGGAGGGCGTCTTCCGGTTCTGCTGGATCGTCGACTTCCCGATGTACGAGAAGGACGAGGAGACCGGCGCGATCGACTTCTCGCACAACCCCTTCTCGATGCCTCAGGGCGGCCTGGAGGCCCTTCAGACCCAGGACCCGCTGGACATCCTGGGCTGGCAGTACGACATCGTCTGCAACGGCGTCGAACTGTCCTCCGGCGCGATCCGGAACCACGAGCCGGACATCATGCTCAAGGCCTTCGAGATCGCGGGCTACGACCGCGAGACCGTCGAGGAGAAGTTCGCCGGCATGCTGCGCGCCTTCCGCTTCGGCGCCCCGCCGCACGGCGGCATCGCACCCGGCGTCGACCGCATCGTCATGCTCCTCGCGGACGAGCCGAACATCCGCGAGACCATCGCCTTCCCGCTCAACGGCAACGCCCAGGACCTGATGATGGGCGCGCCGACGGAGCTGGAGGAGGCGCGGCTGAAGGAGCTGCACCTGTCGGTGCGCAAGCCGCAGCCGAAGTAACAGGCTTACGGAACAAGCGGATCCGAAGGGCTCGAAACCGGCGTCGGTTTCGAGCCCTTTCGCCTGCGCACCCTCATTCACAGCTCTTACCGATGTTCCTGCCGGGCGCCCCACGCCTACCGTCCCTGGCCATGACGGACACTCAGACACCTCAAGACCCGGAAGACAGACGGAAGTTGGCGCGCCGCACGGTTCTGGCGGCCGGCGGTGTGACCGTGACCGCGGTGGGCGTGGGCGGCGCCTTCGCGGCCAGTGCCGCCGCCTCCGCGGAGAAGGGCGCCGCGCAGGGGCCCGCCGAGGACGCCTGTTACACGCTGACCTCCGAGCTCGTCGAGGGCCCGTACTACATCGACGCGGACAAGATCCGCCGGGACATCACCGAGGACCAGGAGGGCATCCCCTTCGCCCTCACCCTCAAGGTGATCGACGCCGAGAGCTGCAGGCCGCTCAAGAACGCCGCCGTCGACATCTGGCACTGCAACGCGACGGGCGTCTACTCCGGGTACGAGGGGATGGGCAGCGGCGGCGGGGGCGGCGGCCCGACGGGCCCACCGCCGTCCGGTACGCCCACCGACTCCCCCACCGGTACGCCGACCGGCGGGCCTCCTCCCGGCGGTGGCGGCGGGCACCAGGAGCCGACCGACGACAAGCGCTACCTGCGCGGCACCTGGCGCACGGACCGGCACGGCCACGTCGCCTTCAAGACCGTCTTCCCGGGCTGGTACCAGGGGCGTTGCGTCCACATCCACGTCAAGGTGCATGTGGACGGTACCTGGACCGACGCCGGCTACGAGGGCGGCCACGCCTGCCACACGGGTCAGCTGTTCTTCGACGAGAAGTCGGTGCTGCTGTCGGCGGGCGTGGAGCCGTACTCCGCCAACACCACGACCCGCACCACTCTCGACGAGGACACGATCTACCCGGACAACGGTCACGAGGGCGGCCTGCTCTACCTCAAGTACGACCACCGGCACATCGCCAGGGGCGTACGCGGGCATCTGACGCTCGGTGTCGCTCCGGACGAGACGCACGACGGCTGACGGTCGGAACCGGGGACATCTCACCGGAGGCGCACAGGAATCCCGAGGAGGAAGCACAGAAGCCTGTCGTGTCATAGGGAGTGACATCGCAGGTGCAGGCCCCCGGGCCGGCGGGGCAAGGAGGAAGCCATGGGCTACGCGATCGCGTTCTCGGCGCTGGTGGTCGCCGGAGCGGTGGCCGCGGTCGCCGCACTGCGGCGGACGCGGACGGCGCGGGGCACGACCGACCTGGACGAGGAGGCCGAGGCCAACCGCTGGCTGATACGGCTGGGCGGCAGCCTGATCCCGCCCGGCGCAAGCACCTGGGTGAGTGCCGGCGAGTCGGCGGGCCAGGCGCTGACGGACGCCGCCGCGTGCCACCGCGCCGCCCGGGCCCTGCTCGCCGAGGCCCGTACCGCGGCGGACTACCAGCGGGTGACGCGTACCGCGCAGGAGGGGCTGCGGCACGTCAGCGTGGCCCGCGAGGCGCTGGGGCTTGCGGTGGACCCGGCTTCCGCCACCACCGGACCGGCACCGCACGTAAGGCAAGCCTTTCAAGAGGCTTTGCTGAACGAAGGCTCGAAACCGGTGGCGATTTCGGCCAGGCTTTAAGGATTCATGGGTTCCACAGTGCTTTCCCACGCTCCTGACAGGTGGTCCTCCTAACTTCGCTGTCCATGACGGGACAGCAGACGGCCGAAGAGCCGAAACACAAGAAGGACCTGACGCGCCGCAAGGTCGTCGTCGTGGGCGCGGGCGCGGTGGCAGCGGTGGGTGTGGGCGGCGGCCTCGCTCTGACCGCCTCAGCCGACGAGTCGGCCACCGGCGCCTCGGCGAGCACGTCGAGCACCGCGGAGACCTGCTACACGCTCACGGCGGAGACCACCGAGGGGCCGTACTACATCGACGCGGACAAGATCCGCCGGGACATCACCGAGGACCAGGAGGGCATCCCGCTCGCCCTCACCCTCAAGGTGATCGACGCCGAGACCTGCAAGCCGGTGAAGAACGCGGCCGTCGACATCTGGCACTGCACCGCGCTCGGCACCTACTCCGGTTACGAGGCCATGGGCAGCGGCGGCGGGGGTGGCGCCCCGACGGACGCCCCGTCCGGCACCCCGACCGACACGCCCTCCGGTACCCCGACGGGCGAGCCCCCGTCCGGCGCCCCCTCCGGCGGCACGGGCGGCGGCCACTCCGAGCCGACCGACGACGAGCGCTATCTGCGCGGCACCTGGAAGACCGACAAGCGCGGTTACGTCACCTTCAAGACGGTCTTCCCCGGCTGGTACCAGGGCCGCTGTGTGCACATCCACGTCAAGGTGCACGTGGACGGCGAGTGGACGGACTCCGGTTACGAGGGCGGCCACACCTGCCACACGGGCCAGCTGTTCTTCGACGAGAAGTCGGTGCTGCTGTCGGCGGAGGTGGAGCCGTACTCCACGAACACCACGACCCGCACCACTCTCGACGAGGACACGATCTACCCGGACAACGGTCACGAGGGCGGCCTGCTCTACCTCAAGTACGACAAGAAGCACATCGCCAAGGGGGTGCGGGCCCACCTGACCATGGGCGTCGCGCCGGACGAGACGCACGACAGCACGGACACCCAGCCGAGCGCGTCGGCTTCGGCGTCGTAACCACTACTGCGGACACGAAGGCGCCCGGGACCACGACGGTCCCGGGCGCCTCTGCGTGCCCAAGGCGGGCATCACCGGCGCCGGGATCCTGAGCGACCCGTAGGGGGTCACACCCCGCCCAGCACGGCGACCAGTTCGTCCAGCAGGGCGAACTGGTGGCCGTACACCTGTCTCGCCAGCTCCGTGACCCGCTCCGCGTGCGCGGTGGAGGAGCACCACAGGCGCTGGGCGAGGACGTAGCGACGGGGGCGCTGCGGTACGACGACCAGGTCCGGCCAGAGCGGGGTCATGGCCCGCACCATCCGATCGACCGCCGGGCCGAATGCGTCCGTCCAGCCGTGCGGGACGGTGAACTCGGAGGTGGTGGACAGGCGTTGGAGCCAGCCCCCGACGTCGAGCGCGCAGGCGGCGCGGAAGGCCTCGTCGTGGTGCGGGTCGTTCAGCGCGCGCAGTACCGCGTGCGCGGAGCGCGGGTCGTCGAAAGCCGCCAGGGGCATCCGGTGCGGGCGCGGGGTGCGGTGTCTGCGCGTGCCGGCGTCGTCGAGGAGTACGGCCGTACGATCCCGTACGGTCCGGAAGCGGACGCCCGCGTCCGTGAGGCGCACCCACAGGTCCCAGTCCTCCAGACCCGCCCCGGTGCGCCAGCCGCCCACCCGCTCCGGCAGACCGCGCAGATGTGCCACCCGCGACGGCTCGAAGAGCGGCGCCAGGATCTGCATCTCCGGGTGCCAGCACAGCTCCAGCGGCTCCGACGCGGCGGTGAGCCTCCCCTGCCCGTCGCGCGACTCATGGCCGGTGGCCGCCAGTTCGGCCCCTTCGTCGAAGAGGGGCAGGAGCACCGCCAGATGGTCCGCTCGCCATACGTCGTCGTGGTCGACGTACGCCACGATCTCCCCCCGCGCCCCGGCCAGCGCCGCGTTGCGCGGCCCGCTCGGGTGCCCGTGCCGCTGCTCGCAGCGCAGCAGCCGGATGCGCGGGTCCTCGCAGGCCGCCCGGCGCACCAGCTCGTCGGTGCCGTCGTCGCTCGCGTCGGACACCACGACCAGCTCCCAGTCGCGCACGGACTGCGCCCGTACGGAATCGAGGGTCGCCGTGAGAGCGGGGCCCCTGTTGTACGTGGGGCAGACGACCGTGACGCGGGGCATGCTGCGGCCTTTCGGTGGACTGGCAGAAATGCAGAAACGCAGAAACGCAGAAGTACGGAGTAAGTATCCGGGCCGCCGATTTCCCGTCACCACATCGCCGTGGATTGCCGCCGTTTCCCCGTCCAGCGGCAGATATCCCCCCGTCCGGAGGCGGGGACGGAGACCGTCCCGGCGGAGGGGGCGCGGGACCCGGGGGCGCGACAGGATTCTTCCGTCGGGGGAAAACAAGAACAGGCAAGAACAGGCAAGAACAGGCAAGAACAGGCGATGACGGGGGGACACATGACCGAGTACTCGGTTCTCATGCCGTTCCTGCCGCGCCGGCCGGAGCAACTGCTGCCGTACGCCGCGCTGGTGGAGTGGACCGGGGCGCACCGGCTGTGGCAGGGCCAGGCGATGCTGGTGGAGCCCTTCCAGGGATTCGCCTCCGCGGCGGGGGCGGGTTTCCGGGTGCCGAGCGGTCTGGGCGTCACGCTGATGCCGCTGCGCCACCCGTACGAGGCCGCGCACCAGGTGCGGTCGCTGGCCCTGGCCACGGGAGAGTCGGTGGTGGCGGGCTTCGGTCCGGGCGGGCGGTCCTTCCAGACCAGTCTGATGGGGAGCGCGTACCGCAGTCCGCTGACGGCGGCCCGCGAGTACCTGACCATTGTCCGCGGCCTGCTGGCCGGGGAGCGGGTGTCCTTCGACGGCGAGTACTTCTCCTGCCGGGCGGCGATGACGCCGGCCGTGGCACCCCGTATCGATCTGGGGCTCGGTGTGCTGCGCCCCGGTATGGCGCGGCTCGCCGGTGAGGTCGCGGACGCGGCGATCACCTGGCTGACGCCCGCCTCCTACCTCGACGGGACGGTCCTTCCCGCGCTGCGCGAGGGCGCCGCGGGCGCCGGCCGCGCGGTGCCGCGGCTGACGGCGATCGTGCCGGTGGCGCTGGCCCGTCCGGACCGTGCACCGTCCGACATGGTGATCGCCAGCAATGCGGCCCATATGCGGGCACCGCATTACATCGACATGCTGAAGAAAGCCGGCATCGACATCTCGGGGCTCGAATTGCCCGACGCCGCTGGGCGGTTGATCGACGGCGGGGCATTCGTGCACGGCGACCTCGACCATGTCGTCGAGCGGCTCGCGGAATACCGGAAGGCCGGGGTGGAGGAAATCATCCTCAATCTCACCGGTGTGTTCAACGTTCACGGCCCGAAGGCGGCCATGGACGACCTCAAGACGATTCTGGCCGCGGTGGCGGGCCCGCAGTGAACTACGAGGCGGACAACATGAGCGGAACTCGGATTTCCCGGGCCGATCAGATTTCCCGGGCCAAGAGGAATCTGATGCAGTGGGGGACGGGAAGGGCGCTGCCCGGCGCCCTCGGTGGCGGCGGCGCGGCGACCGTCGTCCTGGAGGACCCCGGCCACCTGCCGGCACTCCTCGCCTCCGACCTGACCGGCCCGCACTCGGTGGTGTTCGTCCCCGGCAGCGCACCAGGCAGCGCACCAGACAGCGCACCAGACAGCGCACCCGACGGCACGGACGGCGGGCCGCTCGTCGTCGGCTACGAGGGCTCGCTCGGCGAACCCGGCGGCGACCTCTCGCTCGACGACTCCTTCTTCCTGCAGACCCAGGACTACGCCACCTCCGCGTACATGTCGGTCATCGGCGCCACGCTGATCCGGATCATCGAGGAGGCCGACTTCGAGGCCTTCCTCGCGGACGCCGATCTGGCCTGCGCCGAGGGCGAGTTCCCCTCCTTCGTCACCGACCCCGCCGTGCAGCTCGCGGACCTCTCCGCGCTCGGCGCGGGGCCCGGCAGCGACGGCCCCTGGACCCGGCTGTACGTGGGCCGGGACGGTGCGGTCTCCGTCTCTCCCGGCGGACGGCGGCTCGGCGCCCTTGCCGACGGCTTCGCCGCAGTCGCCTCCGAGTGGTCCCGGTCGGCCGCCGGGTCGGTCCCGCTGGGGGCCGTGGTCGACGAGGACGTCCGCGTCCGGGCCCTCGACGAGCGGCCCTGGCTGGGACGCTACCTCGCCGCCCTCGACGCGGTCCGCGAACTGCGGGCACGCGGCGCGAGCGGAATACGGGTGTCCGGCTTCGGCGGACGCCTGCTGCCCGCCCTGCCGGTGAACGACGACGCCGGCCTGCCCCTGCTGCTGTGGACGGACGACTCGGCGTACCTGCACGCGGACGGGCGCACCTTCCAGGTCGGCCGGGCCGCCGGTGAGTTGGCGGAGGCGCTGCTGGTGTGCGGTTCGGTGGAGTCGGCGGCCGCGTACGCCGACCGTGACCGGCTCGCCCACGTGGCGGACCTCTTCGCCGGCGCCGGAGTTCCGCTGGCCGCGGCTCACCTCGTGGGGGCCCGGCAGTGACGGCCGCACCCGGCAGAGCCGGCGAGCTGATCGCCGCCCTCGGGGAGCGCGCCGAGCTGCACGACGTGTACGACGCGACCGGCGCCCCCGTCTACCACGACATTTCCGTACGGGACACGCACGAGGCACGTGAGCTGGTCGCCCTGGTCCGCCGCACTCCCGGCGAGGTGCTCGAACTCGCCGCGGGCTCCGGCCGGTTGACGCTTCCGCTGCTGGCCCTCGGCCGGGACGTCACCGCCCTCGAACTCTCCGCCGGAATGCTGTCCCTCCTCGACGAGCGCCTCGCCCGGGCCCCGGCCCGGCTGCGGGACCGCTGCCGCCCGGTGTGCGCCGACATGAGCGGCTTCACGCTGGGGCGACGGTTCGGGGTGATCGTCCTCGGGACGACCTCGATCTCGCTGCTCGACGCGGCGGGCCGGGCCGGTCTGTACGCCTCGGTACGTGAACACCTTGCGCCCGGCGGCCGGTTCCTGCTGTCCACGGTCGATGTGCTGGAGACCGGTGCCGCGCAGGCGGAGGCCGAGATCGAGGTCGTAGGAGCCAGCGGCCGCGGCTACCGGATGCACGAGTACTGGCCCGCCGACGCCCACACCCGCACGGTCACCGTCTTCCCCGCACAGCTGCCGGACAGCGGACCCGTCAGCGTGTGCACGACCTCGGTCGCCGTGCTCCCCGCGGACCTGCTCGTCGCGGAGCTGGCCGCCGCCGGTCTCACGGTCGTCGCCCGGCACCCGCTGCCCGCGGGCGGCTGGCGGCACCGGGACGTCCTGCTGGAGGTGACGGCATGACCTCCCCCACCGAACCGGCCCTGTGGCCCTCACTGCTCGCCCCCGACCAGCACGGCCGTGACGACCTGTGTGCGGTCTCCGCCGAAGGCGTCCGGGTGCGCTACGCCGACGGGCGTGAACTCCTCGACGGCTCCAGCGGGTTGTGGAACACCACCATCGGCTACGGCAACCCCGTCATCGCCGAGGCCGCCGCGCAGGCCCTGCGCGAGGCCTCCTACCTGAGCGTCTTCCGCTACGAGAACGTGTACGCCCGCCGGGCCGCCGAGGCCCTGGTCGACGTGTGCGGCCGTGAGCACTACGGCCGCGTGCTGTTCTCCACCTCCGGCGGCGCGGCCAACGACCTGGTCATGAAGGTGGCCCGGCACTACCACGCGCTGCGCGGCCAGGACCGCCGCAAGGTCGTGGTCGGGCTGCGCGGCAGCTACCACGGGCTGACCTTCGGCTCGTTCGCGCTGACCGGCGACGACCTCGGACAGCAGGTGTACGGCGTCGACCAGCGGCTGGTGCGGCACGTCACGCCCAACGAACCCGCCGAACTGGCGGCCCTGTTCGGGCGGCAGGGTGCGCAGATCGCCGCGGTGGTGGTGGAGCCCGTGCTGGGCACCGGCGCCGTACCGCTCACCGACGACTACATCGCCGCACTCCTGCGGCTGCGCGACGAACACGGCTTCCTGCTGGTCGCCGACGAGGTCGCCACCGGCTTCGGCCGGACCGGCAGCTTCTTCGCCTCGGAGCGCTGGCCCGCGCGGCCGGACCTGCTGGTCGCCTCAAAGGGACTGACCAACGGCACCAGCGCGGCGGCGGTCGTGGTCGCCTCGCGCAAGGTCGCCGCCGCGTTCAGTGAGACCGGGGCGATGCTGACGCACGGCGAGACCCAGGCCGGCACACCCGTCACCTGCGCCACCGTCCTGGCCACGCTGGAGGAGATGCGGCGCCTGGACGCGGTCGCCCTCGGCCGGCGGGTCGCCGAGCGCCTCGGCACCGGACTCGACCGCCTCGTCGCCGAGCACCCCCGGGTGACGGGGACGACCGGCCTCGGCTGCTTCCGCTCGCTGCGGGTGGCCGCGGCGGACGGCACCCCGCTGCCGCGGACCGAGGTGCCCGCCCTGGTCACCGCGATCCGCGAGGCGGGCGCCGTCGTCCACCCCGGCCTGCACGGCATCCAGCTCTTCCCGGCCCTCACCTGCACGGACGAGGACGTGGCCGAACTGATGGAGTGCGTCCGCAAGGGCCTTGAGGCCTTCGTCGCGGCGGGGGCGGTCGGATGAGCACCGGCTGGCACTGCCCGACGCTGATGATGTACGGCTGCGACGGGCTCGCCCCCTGGCTGGCGGGCCGCCCGGAACGGACCGTGACGCTCCTGGTGGACGGCGCGGTCGCCGACGCCGCGATCACCGGCCTGGTACGGGAACAGCTCGCGCGGGCCGGCCGGCGGGACACCGAGGTCGACACGGTCGTCCTGGCCGGTCCCGGTGACCTCGCGGGCGTGGCCGGACTGGCCGGACGTGCCCGCGATCTGGTGGTGGCCGTCGGCGGCGGATCCCTCCTCGACCAGGCCAAGCTGGCCGTCCTGCTGCGGTCGGGAGCCGAGGCGCGGACCCGGCTCGAAGTGCCGCAGCGCAGCGGGCTGATCCTGCTGCCGCGGGCGCCGGGGCCCCGCCCCGGGCTGGTCGCGGTGCCGACCACTCTGGGCACGGGCTCGGAGTCGAGCGCCGTCGCCTGTCTGGACTTCCCGCGGGGCAAGCGGCTGATCATGGGCAGCGTGCTGCAGCCGGACGTCGCCGTGCTGGACCCGGTGGCGACCGGGACGCTGCCCGCCGCGCTGGTCGCGGAGGGCGCCCTGGAGGTGCTGTTCCGGCTCACCGGGCTGTACGTGGGCGACCATGCGGACCTGCCGACCGAGGACGCCCTGGCGCGGACGCTCGCCCGGCGGGTGGTCGAGCTCGGGTACGCCCCCGGTTCACCGGCCGCCCGTGCGGAGATCGCCAAGGTCAGCGGACTCAGCCACGCCGGCTGGGTGGTGCTCGGCCGGGCGCCCTACGCGGGCAAGGGCTGGTACCTGGCCAACGAGCTCTCCTCGGCTCTCGGCCTGCGCAAGATGACCGCGGTCGCGGCCCTGCTGCCGCCGCTGTGGCGGGCGGTCGCCGACGGAGACGTACGCCTGGGTTCGGCCCGCCGCCTGCGGCGGATGTGGGCCGAGCTGCGGACCGCGCCCGCTGCGGCGGAGCTGCCCGAGGATCCGGCGGACGGGATCGCCGCGCTGATCGACGCGTGGGGAGTGGACCGGCGGATCGACGCGGACGCCGACGCACTGGCCGCCGTCGCCCCCCGCACCGTACGGGCGTGGGGCGCGGGTCTGCCGATGCTCGACGGGCTGTCGGCGGCGGACATCCACGGCCTTTTCCAACAGGCCGTGTCCCGAAGGGAATTGCTCACCGCCTGAGCCGCCCTGTGGGCAACAGACTTCCGATTTCTCGCGGCTCGGGCCCGGGGAAGCGGATGCCATGAAAAGAACGGAAATCGGGGGAGGGGGAAATGAACATGCAGTCAATGGAGATCTCCGCGGACGTCACGCCCGCGCTGGAGCTCGGCATGCAGGAGCTGGAGGCCATGGAGGCCCCGGGCTTCTGGTCCGTGACCGGCTACGTCAGCGGTGCCGGCGTCGGCGGCGCTGTCACGTACAGCATCGTCGCGACCGTCATCACCTGACATCACCCGATATCACCTGACCTCACCAAGGAGGTGGAGTACATGCAGGACAACCTGAAGGACCTGTCCGCCCTGGAGCTGGACATGCAGGAGCTGGAGGCCATGGAGGCCCCCGGTTTCTGGTCCAACTTCAAGGACGGCGTGACCGTTTCGGTCGCCGCCAGCGCCATCTACGGCGGTGTGGCCTCGGCCGTCGCCGTCACCTGATCGGCGCTTGAGAACCGGTTCCGGGCGGGCAGCTGACCGTCCGGAACCGGTTTTCCGGCAGCCGAGCGACAGAGAGGGGAAAAGACATGTCGAACAAGTCGCACAACTCGAACCATCGGATCCGGTTCTGGAACAACCAGCGGATCGCCTACCTGATTCCATTCCTGGTGGTCGGTCTCTCCTACAGCCAGATCTCACTGCACGGCGTTCCGGCGTACATCGGGCAGGGCGTCTGCACCCTCGGTCTGCTCGGCTGTGTGGCCCGGATCGGGCTCAACACGCGCGCGGCGAGGAAGACATGACCGGCCCCGCCGCCGTCTGCGAGGGGCTGAACAAGAGCTTCGGCGCGGTCACCGCCGTACAGGACGTGTCCTTCGAGGTCAGGCCCGGGCGGATCGTCGGGCTGCTGGGCCGCAACGGCGCGGGCAAGACGACCACCCTGCGGATGCTCCTCGGGCTGACCGCGCCCACCTCGGGCACCGCCACCGTCTTCGGCCGTCCGTACGCCGAACTCCCGGGCGCCGCCCACCGGATCGGCGTCAGCATGGACGGCATCGGCGCCATGCCCGGCGTCACCGGCCGCCGGGACCTGAAGATCTGGGCGAAGATGCTCGGCCTGCCCGCGCGGCGGGTGGACGAGGTCCTGGAGCGGGTCGGGCTCGGCGACCGGGCCGACCGGAGGATCAAGGGGTACTCGACCGGCATGAAGCAGCGCCACGCGCTCGCCTCCGCGCTGCTCGCCGACCCCGAACTGCTGGTGCTCGACGAGCCCGCCAACGGCCTCGACCCGGACGGCATCCGCTGGCTGCGGACGTTCCTGCGGTCGCTGGCCGACGAGGGCCGCACCGTGCTGATCTCCAGCCATCTGCTCGCGGAGGTCGAGCAGACCGTCGACGACGTCGTGATCATCCAGCGCTCGCTGCGCTACAGCGGTCCCCTGAGCGACCTCACCCGCGACGGTGAAGTCCGCCTGGAGGACCGCTTCTTCGAGCTGGCCGACACCCACGGAACCGGGGAGCCCGTTCATGCGTAATCTGCTCGCCGCCGAATGGTCGAAGATGTGGACCGGGCGCGCCTGGTGGTCCATGGCCCTGATCGGTGTGGTCCTCGGGGCGCTCGCGGGCAGCGGCTTCGTCGCCACGGCCGACGAGAACATCGCCAAGGGCAGCACCGACATCCAGGCCGTCACCGACCAGGTGGTCCGCTCCTGGTTCATGCTGCTGCTGTTCTCCGCGCTGCTCGGCGCGGTGTACGTCAGCCGCGAGTACCAGGCGGGCACGATCGGCCGCTCGGTGCTGCTGAGCGGCGGCCGCTCCCGGCTGCTGGCCGCGAAGCTGGCCGTCGGCACGGCGATGGGCGTGCTGTTCGGGCTGCTGGCCGCGGGCTGCGCCGCCGTCTCCCCGTGGGTCTTCCTGGCGCGGACCACCCACCACCCGGCGTGGACCCACGAGACGACCCTGACGCTGATCGGCGTGTTCGTGGTGACCGTCCTGGGCGCCCCCTGGGGCGTGCTGCTCGGCTGGATCATCCGCAACCAGACCGCGGCGGTGGCGACGCTGCTCGGTCTGACGCTCTTCGTGGACGAGGCGCTGCTGCGGGTGCTGCCGGCCGTCGGCAGGTTCACGCTGACCATCGCCATGAGCTCGGTCTACCGGGACGGCAAGCCCGAACTGCTCTCCGAACCGCTCGCGTTCGTCGTCATCGCGGCCTGGCTGGCCGCCGCCGGATGCGTCGCGCGCAAGCTGTTCCTCGGCCGGGACGTGCTGTGAGGACCCTGCTCAGGGAGCGGACACCGCTCAGGGCGCGCCCCGAGCCCGCCGCCGGGGTGCGCGCCGAACTGCTGGCCCGCCCGCGGCTCGCCCCGGACGTGCTGGTGCACGAGCCGATCACGGACGGCGCGCCCTGGGTGGTGCAGCGCGGCGCGCAGCAGTACATCCGGGTCGGTGCCGACATGGTCCGGCTGCTGCGCACGATGGACGGCACACGCGACCACGCGGACCTGGCCCGTGCGTTGGGCCGACCGTGGACGGCGGGCCAGGTCGGCCGGGCGGTCGAGAGCCTCGACGGGAAGCGGCTCCTCGACGACGGCAGGGTACGCAAGCAGAGCGGCACCTGGTTCAAGTTCGTGCCGCCGCTCACCCTCCAGTTCACGGTGCTCAGGCCGGAGCGGCTGCTGAAGCGGCTCGCCCCGCTGCTCGCGCTGCTCGCGAACAGGTTCGGCGCGGCCCTGGCGCTGCTCCTGGCCGTCGGCGGCCTGCCCGCCCTCGCGGTGCAGTCGCCGGCCCTGCACCGCGCGCTCGGCGAGCCCCTCCCGCTCGGCCTGCTGATGGCGCTGGCCTGCGCGTCGATGCTCACCACCGCGCTGCACGAGCTGGGCCACGGTGCCGTCCTCACGTACCACGGAGGACGCCCCAGCCGGATGGGCGTGATGCTCTTCTACCTCACCCCCGCCTTCTTCTGCGACGTCTCGGACGGCTGGCGGCTCCCGCACAAGGGGCAGCGGGTGCAGGTCGCCCTCGCGGGGATCGTCACGCAGACGGTCGTCGCCGGGTCCGCGGCCCTCACGGCGGCGTTCACCGGCGGAGCCCTGCGGGACGCGGCGCTCGTCTTCTCCGTCTCCACCTATGTCACCGGTCTGCTCAACCTGCTGCCGTTCGTGAAGCTCGACGGCTACATCGCCCTGATGACCCACCTGGACGTCCCGCATCTGCGCGACCGGGCGATGACGGACGCCCGCCGCTTCCTGGCCAAGTCCCTCTTCGGAGGCGGCCGTTACGAGCGCGAGCTGCCCGGGGCGGGCTGGTCGGTGCCGTTCGGCCTCGCCTGCATGGCGTTCCCGCTGTATCTGATCGCCCTCGCCTGCTCGCTGTGGCTGGACCTGCTCCAGGGCATGGGCGTCATCGGCGCCTCGCTGGTCCTCGTCGGCGTCGGCTACCTGGCGTACCGGATGTGGACGGGCGGCCGGAGCCTGGTGCGCGAGGCGCGCTCGGCGGGTGCCCGTACCGGCCGGATCACGGCCGTGTGGCTGCTCGTCGCGGGCGCCGCGACGGCCGCGGCAACGCTGATCTCCGTCCCCTACACGGTCGACGGCGGCTTCGTGCAGCAGGACGGCCGTACGACGCTGGTGTTGTCCGACGCGGCCGACCGTGCCGCCCTCCGGGAGGGCGCCGAGGTCACCCTGATCCGGCGCGGGATGGTGACGCGCGCGCCGGTGGGGACCGCCGTGGTCGCGGACCCGCACGCCGAGCACGGCACCGCGCCGCTGTCGGCCTTCGTGCCCGTGCGCGAGGGGAACTCGGTGCCGGTGCCCGCCTACCGCGTCCCGCTGTCGGTCCCGGGCGGGCTGCCCGACCGCGCCGGAACCGCCCAAGTGGCCGCCGGGGAACGCCCGCTCGGCTCCTGGCTCTATCTGACGTACATCGCTCCGGCCTGGCGCTGACCGGAACGCAGCTTCGAGGACGGACTCATGGACATCATTCGGCACCTCGCCTTCTGCCCGCCGGGCACCCCGTACTTCGACGCCCCCGTCACGGGGGCGTCGGACGCGGACGACTTCCCGGCCGCGCACGCGGACCTCCCCGAGGGCTGGACCCGCACCCCCGGCACGGAGTGGGTGGTGCTGACCCCGCCGGACACCGAACTCCCGCGTCAGGGCTGGAAGATCCATGTCTCGGCGACGCTCGACAACGCGGAGCACGTCCTCGACGTCGTCCTGAAGTACTGCACGGCCGAGCGCGTGATGTTCAAGTTCATCCGCGGCCTGCCCGTCCTCAAGCGGCGCAACGGCAAGTACGGCGACCGCAGCGGCAGCGGCAAGTTCGTCACGATCTACCCGGTCGACGACGCCCACTTCGCCCGCGTGCTCGACGAGTTGGGCGCCATGCTGGACGGCGAGCCGGGCCCGTACATCCTCAGCGACCTGCGCTGGAGGGACGGCCCGCTGTATGTGCGCTACGGCGGCTTCGTCCTCCAGGCGGTGCGCGCGGACTCCGGCGAACTCGTCTACTGCATCGAGAACCCGGACGGCGAACTGGTCCCGGACCGCCGCGGCCCCGGCTTCCGCCCGCCCGAGTGGGTCACCCTGCCCGAGTGCCTGTCCGAGGCGGTCGCCACCCGCAACTCCGGTACGCTGCACGACTTTCCGTACCGCGTCACCCGCGCCCTGCACTTCTCCAACGGCGGCGGTGTCTACCGCGGCGTCGACACCCGCACCGGTGCCGACGTGCTGCTGCGCGAGGCCCGCCCCCACGCCGGACTCGACGGCGACGGACGCGACGCGGTCGCCCGGCACCGGCAGGAGCACTGGGCGCTTCAGCGGCTGCACGGTCTGCCGTGCATCCCCGAGCCGATCGACTACCGCAAGGGCCACGAGCACTACTTCCTCGTCCGCCAGTACGTCGAGGGCACCGCGCTGTCCAAGGAGATGATCCGGCGCAACCCGCTCGTCCAGGGCAGGCGGGAACCCGAGGAGTTCGCCGCGTACGCGCAGTGGGCGCTGGGTGTCCTCGACCGGATCGACGAAGGCGTCCGCGGGATGCACGAGCGCGGCGTCGTCTTCGGCGACCTCCACCCGGGCAACATCCTCGTCGGGCCGGACGGCTCCGGCGATCGGGTCGCCTTCATCGACTTCGAGACCGCCAGTGACGTGGCCGACGAGGCCACCCAGCACATGGGCGCGGTCGGCTTCATGGCTCCCGCCGGGTACACGGGGCGCGCCGTGGACCGGTACGCGCTGGGCTGTCTGCGGCTCGCGCTGTTCGCCCCGCTGGCGGGCGCGGTGGCGTGGTCGCCGGAGAAGGTGGAACAGCTGCTCGGGGTCATCGGCGCGCACTATCCGGTGCCGGACGGATTCGCGGAGCAGGTGCGGAGCGACCTCGGGCCGCCGGCAGACAAGCCGGGGGGCGGGACGGAGCCGGCGGCGACCGGTGCGGCCGGCGCCGACGGCCGGCGGGAGGCCGGCACCGGGGCCTCGCCGTCCGGCCGGACGGCCGTGGACGGCGGTTCGGCGGCGCCGGACGGCGTCGGCCGACCGCTGTGGGGCACGCCCCGTGACGGAGACTGGCACGGGCTCCGTACCGAACTCGCCGAAGGCGTCCTCGCCGGGGCGACCCCAGAGCGCCCGGACCGGCTCTTCCCAGGGGACGCGGAGCAGTTCTTCTCCCCGCTGGGCGGCGCGGGATTCGCGTACGGAGCCGCGGGAGTCCTCTGGGCCCTGGACCGGGCCGGGCTCGCCGTCCGCGAAGAACATCTGGACTGGCTGACGCGCGCGGCCCGCGCCGTGGAAGAGCCGACTCCCGGTTTCTTCAGGGGACTTGGGGGCATCGCGTACGCGCTCGACGCACTCGGCCGCACGGACGAGGCGCGCGAACTCCTCGACCGGGGAGGAAGAGCGGCGGACCTGGACCGTCTCGACGCCGGTCTCTACGACGGACTCGCCGGCGTCGGACTGACCGGACTGCACCTCGGCCGCCGCACCGGAGACCGCGAACTCCTCGACGCGGCCCACGAGATCACCGACCGGCTCCTCGAACACGAGGAGCAGAAGACGGCACCGGGACTGGCGCGCGGTGCGTCCGGCGGGGCGCTGTTCCTGCTGCGCATGTACGAACACACCGGCGACACCGCGCTGTTGGACCGGGCCGAGCAGTGGCTGCGCGCCGACCTCGAAGGCCTCGGCTGGACGGCGGACGGCTTCGGCCGGGACGCGGCGGGGCGACTGCCGATGATCGGTACGGGCTGCGGCGGCACCGGCATGGTGCTGCACGATCTGCTCGCCCACCGCCCCGACCAGGAGCTGGCGCGTGCCCGTGACGCGGTCCTCGACGCCACGGCGCTCGCCTTCACCCCGCAGGCCGGGCTCTTCCACGGCCGGGCGGGGGTGGTGCAGGTACTGCTGCACCTGACCGGCGGCCGGGCCGACGCCGAGCGGCTCCGCCCCCACCTGGCCGGCTTCGGACTGCACGCCGTCCGGGACGGCGGCCACCCGGCGTTCCTCGGCCAGGAGTGCCTGCGCATCTCCCACGACCTGGCCACGGGCACGTCCGGTGTCCTCCTCGCGCTCGGTGGCGCGCTGACCGACCGACAGGCGTGGTTCCCGTTCTTCTGACCTTCCTCTCTCCCTCCGGGTGCCTCTCGTGATCGATTTCCTGGCCGGCCTCGACCCCGCCAACGGTCTGGCGCGGGACGCCGCGCTGTTCCCGCCCTCGCCGCCGGACGACCTCCTGTGGCGGGCCCTGGTCCGGCTCGACCGCGCCGAGGTGCCGGGCGCGGACGGCAAGGCGCTGAACCCGCGCGTGGTGGGCGCCTACGGGCACGCGCGGCAGGACGCCCTCGTACGAGGGGTGGGCGAGGCGGTCGAGCGGTACGCGCTCTTCCCGCAGCCGGAGCCCGGTGCCGTACGCGGCCGACGGGCCGAACTCGACGCGCGGGCGCTGGAGTTCGAGCGCTGCGCCCTGGGCGACCGGGACGCCGTGGACGACCTGCTCACCTGGTACCCGGCGCGCCGGCTGCGCGATGACGCCACCGTGCTCGTGCCGGCGCCGCTCGTCGACTATCCGACGGCCGACGCGGGGGGCCGGTTCGACCCGGGGCCCTCGGGTGCCGCGTCCGGACAGGGGTACGAGAGGGCGCTGCGCTCGGCGCTCCTGGAGACGGTCGAGCGGGACGCGCTGCTGGTCGCGTGGGAACGGCAGTTGAGGCTGTGGCCCGTCGACGCCCCGGGGGAAGGGCCGGCGGCCGACGGGCGGCTGCGGAGGCTGTGGGACGCCGCGCGCGGGGCGGGACTGGTACCGCTGCTCGCAGACCTGCCGACCGCCGTGGACGGCGTGACCTGCACGGTCGCGGTCGTCCTCGACGCGGCGGGCCGCCTGGCGACCATGGGCTGCAACGCCACCGACGACATCCGCTGGAGCCTGCTGGGCGCCCTTCAGGAAGCGCTCCAGGTCCGCTCGGCGATCGTCAACGAGCGGGAGAAGCAGGGGTACGGGACGGCTCCGGCCGCGATCCTCGACGACGACGACCGGCTGCGGTACGTGGCGTCCCCGGAGAACTACGAGCAGGTGAGCCGCTGGGTGTCCGGGTTCGGCCGGCCGCGCCCGCCGCGTCACACGGAACCCGGGGCGGCGGTGCCGGCCGCCCGGATCGTAGGGGACATGGTTGCCGACGGCGCCGACCCCCTCGCCGTCGACCTCACGCACCGCCTTCCGGCCGCGCTGCGGGCGATGGGCTGGGCGGCGGTCAAGGTGATCCCGGCCGGCTACCAGCCGCTGCGACTGAACGAGACGCTGCACTTCAGCCGTCTTACGCACCGCATGAACACGGCCGAGGACCGCACGGGCCTCACCGCCGCCGCAGGTGACGGGCCGGGCCCCGGTCCGCATCCACTGCCGTGACGACCGTAACGTTTCGCAGATCACGACCAGGGAGAGCACGACAGACATGAGCGACACCGAGCACGCCGGCACCGACCACTCCGGCAACGGGACCACCCTGGGCGAGCAGATCCTGCTCCTCGCCCTCGACGACACCACGGGAACCGCCAAGCAGCAGCCGCAGGCCGAGTACATGATCTCCGCCGCCGCCCTGCTGGAGCTCGCGCTGGCCGGCCGCGTCCGGCTCGACGAGGGGCAGGTCGTCGTCCAGGACGCGACTCCGCTCGGGTCGGCAGCGCTGGACGCCCCGCTGGCGCGGGTCGCAGGCCAGGACAAGCACGAGGACGCGCAGAAGTGGATCTTCGCCCTGCGCAAGGAGGCCTACACGGCCGCCCGGCAGGGGCTGCTCGACAAGGGGCTGATCCGTGAGGAACAGCGGCGCGTCCTCGGCCTGTTCCGCACCAGCCGCTTTCCCGAGGCCGACGGAAGCGTGGAGGCCGCCCTGCGCCGCACGCTGGAGGAGGTCGTCCTGGAGGGCCGGGAACCCGACGAGCGCACGGCCGCCCTCGTCGTGCTGCTGCACCACGGCGGGCTGCACGCCTCGGCGTTCCCGGACGCCGACCAGGCCGCGGTGAAGCGGCGCACGGCACAGATCGCGGAGAGCCACTGGGCCGAGCCCGCGCTGCGGCAGCTGGCCGATTCCGTACTGGTGGCGCTGGCGTCCTTCACGACGTCGACGGCGGTCGGCATCGCGTTGAGCAACCCGTCGTAGATCCATCCTAGAAAGCCATTTCTGCAGGTCCAGGCTTTTTGGTTCAGTTCTGAGGAAGATCTGAGGGTTGCCGCGGAACCTTTTTCCGTCGATTCCGTCGGGGTCTTTTTTGCGTCAACCGAGGTGTTAGATTCCGGCGTACTCGACCAAGTTTTCGCGGGGGCGGCGCGCCGGATTGACCTCCGGGGCCGACCGACTGTCATGCCCTGCCCCCGTAACGCATTCCGGGGGACGCATGGAACGCATAGCTCTGGCCATTACCACTCCGTCGCTGCACCGCCGGGTGAGCGAGGCGCTCTCCGCTCCCGACTGGGACGTCGTCTCGTGCGACGCCTCCGGGGCGGCGCCGCTCTCCGACATCCGGCTGCTCGTCGCCGAGTCGGCCACACTCGCGGCGCATCCCGGGCTGGTGCGTGCCGGTCTCCGCGTCATCGTTCTCGTCTGCGGCGAGGACGACCCGTTCTGGGACTCGGCGCTCGGCCGGCGGGCCGCCGGGATCGTGGACCGCGACGATCCCGACCAGGGGTTCGTCACCGCGGTGACGCAGGTGCTGACCGGGCGCGGCTGGATCTCCCCGGAGCTCGTCCCGCGGGTGCTCGCGCGGATGCCGGTACCGACGCGTCCCCGGATGCCGTCGGCGGCGGTCACCGAGCGGCTGACCGGGCGGGAGAGCGACATCGCCCGGCTGGTCGCCGAAGGACTCTCCAACTCCGAGATCGCCGAGCGCCTGACGATCGAACGCTCCACGGTCAAGTTCCACGTCTCGAACGCCCTGCGCAAACTCCGCTGCCGCGACCGGGCACAGCTCGCTGTGCTGCTGCACTCGTCGGGCGGCGTCCGCGCGGCGTAGTTTCAGCCCGCGCAGCGCAATTCCAGCCCGTCCGGGGGCACCCCCTCTGGGGGAGTTTGAGGACGAGGCCGTTCAGGCCGACAGGGGGTCCGGTCAGGTGTCGTACGTGCCGTCCCACGGTTCCCCGAAGGCCAGCCGGTCGGGATACAGCTCGGCCCAGCTCTCCCCTTCGTCCTCGCGGACCACGAGGCCGAACAGCACGCCGTCGACGGTGAGCTGGAACGGCCTCACCTCGATGTCCGTATACGAACGGCGGGGCAGGCTGCGCAGGAGTTTCGCCAGGTGGACCCGGGCGCGCTGCAGGACCGACTCGTCGCCGTCCGGATTGCGCAGCTGTTCGGCCCAGGTGCCGGCACACCAGATCTCCGAGTCGCGGTAGTGGCCCTCGGCGTCGAAGGTGTGCAGCACGGTGTAGAGGCGTTTGTGCTCTTCCCAGCCGCTGTCGAGGCGGAATCCCTGAGGGAAGGCATACGTGATCGACGCCAGGAACTGGCCGTCCGCGTACCGGCCGATGGACTCGGTCCGGTGCTTGGGCATGTAGGCGATCGGGACGACTTCGGGCACTGCCATGGCCGAACAATACGGGGCTCGGAAAGCTGTTCGGCTTTCCGAGCCCCGTCTCTCACCGTTCCTACTCGGGCTCGCCGCCGAAGCGCTCCTTGTACGTCTCCAGGTCCTCGTCCGTCAGCTTGGCGAACAGCACCGGGGGGACCGTGAAAGGAGTGCCTGCGGGGAGGGCGCCGAGGGACTTCGCCTCCTCCGGGGTGACCCAGGTCGCGGTGTCGTCCGCGAGGGCGAAGGCCTGGCGCATGGCGGCCGAGGTCGCCGGGATGAACGGCTGCGAGACCACCGCGTAGAGGTGGATCAGGTTCATCGCCGTGCGCAGCGTGAGCGCCGCGCCGTCCTTGTCCGTCTTGATCTCCAGCCAGGGGGCCTTCTCCTCCAGGTAGGAGTTGCCCGCGGACCACAGGGCGCGCAGGGCCGCGGCCGCCTTGCGGAACTGGAGGGACTCGAGCTGCGACTCGTACTCCGCGAGCAGCTCGGCGATCTGCCCGCCCAGCTTCGCCTCCGCCTCGCCGGGCTCGCCACCCGCCGGGACCTCCTCGCCGAAGCGCTTCTTGGAGAAGGACAGGACGCGGTTGACGAAGTTGCCGAGGGTGTCGGCGAGATCCTTGTTCACCGTCGCCGTGAAGTGCTCCCAGGTGAAGGACGAGTCGTCCGACTCGGGAGCGTTGGCGATCAGGAAGTAGCGCCAGTAGTCGGCGGGCAGGATCTCCAGGGCCTGGTCGGTGAAGACGCCCCGCTTCTGCGAGGTCGAGAACTTGCCGCCGTAGTACGTCAGCCAGTTGAAGGCCTTGACGTAGTCGACCTTCTTCCACGGCTCGCGCACGCCCAGCTCGGTGGCCGGGAACATCACCGTGTGGAACGGGACGTTGTCCTTCGCCATGAACTCCGTGTAGCGGACGGTGGTGTCCACGTCGTACCACCACGACTTCCAGTCGCGGTTCTCCGGGTCGAGGTCCGACCACTCCTTCGTCGCGCCGATGTACTCGATCGGGGCGTCGAACCAGACGTAGAAGACCTTGCCCTCCGCGGCCAGCTCCGGCCAGGTGTCGGCCGGGACCGGGACGCCCCAGTCCAGGTCGCGGGTGATCGCGCGGTCGTGCAGGCCCTCGGTCAGCCACTTGTGGGCGATGGAGGACGCCAGCTGCGGCCAGTCCTTGTCGTGACGGGACACCCACTCGCGGACCTCGCCCTCCAGCTTCGACTGGAGCAGGAAGAGGTGCTTGGTCTCACGGACCTCCAGGTCCGTGGAGCCGGAGATCGCGGAGCGGGGGTTGATCAGGTCGGTCGGGTCGAGCACCCGGGTGCAGTTCTCGCACTGGTCGCCGCGGGCCTTGTCGTAGCCGCAGTGGGGGCAGGTGCCCTCGACGTAGCGGTCCGGGAGGAAGCGGCCGTCGGCGGGGCTGTAGACCTGGCGGATCTCGCGCTCTTCGATGAAGCCGTTCTCGTTCAGGCGGCGGGCGAAGTGCTGGGTGATCTCGCGGTTCTGCGGGGAGGAACTGCGGCCGAAGTAGTCGAAGGCCAGCGCGAAGCCGTCGTAGACCGCCTTCTGGGCGTCGTGCGCCTGCGCGCAGAACTCGTCGACCGGGAGACCCTGCTCCTTCGCGGCCAGCTCTGCGGGGGTGCCGTGTTCGTCCGTCGCGCAGATGTACAGGACGTCGTGGCCGCGCTGGCGGAGGTAACGGGAGTACACGTCCGCCGGGAGCATGGACCCCACCATGTTGCCCAGGTGCTTGATTCCGTTGATGTACGGAAGGGCGCTGGTGATGAGGTGTCGAGCCATCGGGGGCTGCTCCCAGGTCGGTTTCTCGGTGCTTTGCGAACCTTGAAATCGTAGCCGACATGGGTAGGCCGCCCGCTTCCCGTTTTACGGGGTGGGAAGGGGCGGCCGGTCCTCGTGCGACGGCTGGTGCCGGGTTACGGGCGCCAGCTCGCCAGGATGCCCTCGTAGACCTCCGCGTCCGTGAGCTCGCGGGGTGTCTCGCCGGCGAGGAAGAGGGACGTGTTGTCCAGCTTCAGCTTGCGGAGGTAGTCGAAGGCCTTGTTCTCGGGGTCGCCGAAGGCCACGAAGGAGAAGAAGACGGAGGGGTGGTTCTTCGCCGCGTCCGTGAGGGACTGGGTGGCGGGGGTCTTGGCGTCGGGGGCGCCGTCCGTCTGGAAGACCACCAGGGCGGGGGTGCCGGGGGATTCCTTGCCGTGGTGGGCGAGGACTTCTTCGACGGCTACGTGGTAGCTGGTACGGCCCATGCGGCCGAGCCCTGCGTGCAGGTCGTCGATCTTGTTGTCGTGGTCGGTGAGGGTCAGCTCGCCGGTGCCGTCCACTTCTGTGGAGAAGAAGACGACGTGGACCTTGGCGGCAAGGCCTCCGGGGCCTCCGGGGTCTCCGGGGCCTTCGGGGTCCAGGTGGGCGGCGAGGGCGAGGGTCTGCTCGCCGAGGGCCTGGGCCGAGCCGTCCTTGTAGTACGGGCGCATGCTCGCGGAGCGGTCCAGGACGAGGTAGACCTTGGCGGTCGTGCCGGTGAGGTTTGTGGCCTTGAGGGTGGTTTCGGCGGCGGTGTACGCGGTGCGGAGGGTGGCCGGGACGGGCTCGGCCTCGGCCTCGGCTTCGCCTTCGCCTTCGGCCGAGTCGTTCCCACCCGCACCGCCCGTGCTGCTTTCGTCGTCGGCTGCGGGTGGCCCCTGTGGGGCGTCCTCGCCGTCGGCGGCCGCGGGCTCGTCCGCCGCGGCGGCCACCGGCTCGGGTGTCACCTCGGTGGCGGCCGCGGGCTCGGGTGTCACCTCGGCGACCGGCTCGGGTTGAACCTTCGGTTCGACTGCAGGCTCGGGCTCGACCTCGGCCTCCGCCACGGGCTCCGGTTCGACGACCGGCTCGGGCTCCGGCTCCGTGACCGTCTCGGACTCCGTCTCGGTCACCGGCTCGGACTCCGCCTCCGGCGCCGGCGCCGGCTCGGACTCCGGCTCGGACTCCGCCTCCGGCGCCGTCGGCGCGGCGGGTTCCTCCGGTGCTGCGGCGGGCTTCGGTTCCTCGGTGGCCTCCGGCTTCGGGTCGGTCTTCGCGGCCGGTGTCTTCGCCGGCTCCTGCGTTACCGGGTCGACCGGCTCCGACGGCCTCGGCACCGACACGTTGTCGAAGGCCGCCGAGACCAGATCGTGTTGGTCCTCCTCGGACTCCGTGTTCGACGAGCGTGGTTCGGGGACCTGTGCGGATGCCGTCGGCTGCGGCTCGGAGGACGGTGACGGGACCGTCGGCTCCGGAGACTGCGAAGGGGTGAGGTCCGCACCCTCTGCTTCGGCGCCACGCCCCTTGCGCGACCTGCCGAATGCGTTCCGCAGGAGAGTGAGAATGCCCATGTGCGCAACCCTTCGGGTGAGTTGATGCCCGTAAATCCCTGGCCAGGACGGACACGTAAGGTTAGCGGGCCCGGATGGCGATCTTGGGGAGGGGCAAGGGACAGTACGGCCACTTGTGTCAACCACCCCACGGATCTCACGGATTCACCCTTCGTTCGACCCAGCCGCAGCGCCTGTCGCTTCCGTCAACTCGGCGATCCTCAGCGGACGGTGGAGCCGGGCCGGCGTCCTTCCTGACCGTGCCGACGGGGCCGAGACCTGCGGTCCGGTGCTCCAGGAGCGGCGCGTGCTGGTCGCCGTGGAGCATCCGGGCGAGGTCGACAGGGCCTCCGTGGAGGAGCCCGCCGGCGGCTTGCCCGACGGGCCCGGGAAGAGCACGCGCCCGGCGGTGGTGGCCGTGTGGCGCAAGGACGGCGACGTCATCGGCGGCTGAGGCCGAAAAGCGTCTACGGGAGGGCCGGCACCGGGCTCGGTGTGCCCCGCGTGTCCCGTGCACCCTCGTGTTCCAGCCACTCCCGGTATGCCGGTGCCTGTCGCGCCGACTCCCAGTAGGCCTCCTCCAGCGCGGGCAGGGCGCCGTCCAGGTCCGTCTGGGTGCGGGCCGCCAGCAGCAGGCGTACGCCCAGCGGGTCGCCCTGGAGTCGGCGTACCGCCATGTCGGCGTGCGGGAAGGCGGTCGGCTGGCAGACGGTGACCACCTCGCCGGTCGCCACCAGCGCGGCGGCCGTGTGGTAGTCGCCGTGCAGGACGTGCGGGTTGATGCCGGCCCTGCGGAACATGCGCTGCACGGCGTCCCACTCGCCGTCCACCGTGGGGTCGATCATCCAGCGGTCACCGGACAGTTCGCGGACGTCGACGACGGCGTTGGCGGTCGCCGCATGGTCGGCAGCCAGGTACACGAACTGCGGCTCGCGTTCGACCAGGACACGCAGGTGCAGGCCCTCGGGGATGCGCAGCGGGCTGCCCTCGACCTCGTGCACGAAGGCGACGTCCAGCTGGCCCTCGGCGACCATGCGCAGCAGGGCGTTCGGGGAGACGTTCATGTGGAGCGTGGGGTCCTGGCCGCGGGCGCGCAGCCGGCGCAGCCAGCCCGCCAGGGCCTTGCTCGCGGTGGAGCCGACGCGCAGTTCCTGGCCGCCGGTGGCCGCCGCCCTCGCCTCGCTGACCAGGGAGCGCATTTCGGCCACCAGGGGGCGGGCACGGCTCAGCACCAGACTGCCCAGCGGAGTGGGGCGGCAGCCGGTGCGCGCCCGCACGAACAGCGCACCGCCCAGCTCCTGCTCGATCCGGCGCAGCTGGGTGCTCAACGATGGCTGGGCGACGCCCAGTTGGCGGGCGGCACGGTGCAGGCTGCCGGTGTCGGCTATGGCGCACAGCGCGCGGAGGTGTCGCACCTCGAGGTCCATGCCGTGGGAGCGTAAAGCGGAATCAAAGCTTTCACCAGACACACAAATCCCACCCAGCACACGCGAATTGGGTGGCCGGGCAGATTGGCGATAGGGCCGTGCTATCGCCGGTTGCCATCATCACAGCAGCCCCACAGACGCAGAAACTCACCGATGACGACTGACTCACCCCCCACCTAGGAGTCATCGATGCGCAAGCGCACCTCCATGTCCATGTCCGCCCGTACGGCGGTGGTTGCCGGCCTCAGTGTCGCGGCCCTCGGCCTCGGCGCGGCGGTTCCGGCCGTCGCGGCCCCGGCCCCCGTCCCGTCCTCCGGCTACACCGGCTCGGCCGCCGAGGCCAAGGCCAACCAGGCCTTCTTCCAGGCGGTGCTCAAGTCCGTCGCCGAGAAGCGGGCCGCCCACCCCAGCAGCGCGGCCGCCGTCACCGTCGTGTACGACGCCTCCGGTGCGCCCACGTTCAGCGCCCAGATAGCCCGCAGCGCCGAGATATGGAACAGCTCGGTGTCGAACGTGAAGCTCCAGTCGGGTTCGGGCGCCGACTTCACCTACCGCGAGGGCAACGACTCCCGCGGCTCGTACGCCTCGACCGACGGCCACGGCGGCGGTTATGTCTTCCTCGACTACGCGCAGAACCAGGAGTACGACTCCACCCGCGTGACCGCCCACGAGACCGGCCACGTCCTCGGTCTGCCCGACCACTACGAGGGCCCGTGCAGCGAGCTGATGTCGGGCGGCGGTCCCGGCACGTCGTGCACGAACTCCATCCCGGACTCCAATGAGCGCGCCCGCGTGGACCAGTTGTGGGCGGGCGGTTTCCAGGCGGCTCTGGACAAGGCCCTGCACAAGTCCGTCCGCTAGGACCTGACCCGCCGGACAGGTCCTGGACCCGACAGCGCCACCCCCCACCCCGGTGCGGGTCGCCTTCCTGCACGAGGCGGCCCGCACCCACCTGCGTCACCGGCCGGCAGTGCGGTGACGCGATGGGGAACTCTCGGGACCTGCGCCCATGACGAGCAGCCCACTTCAGGTCAGCGACGCTGGTGAAGCGTGATGGCCACGAGCAGCGCGCGGTGGTCGGTGTCGGCCAGGTCCAGGAAGCGGGCGCCGCTCGCGGCGAAGTCCCGGGAGACGAGTACGTGGTCGATCTGGGCGCCGATGGCCGGGGCGGTGCGGGCGGGCCAGCTGGGCGTGCGGTCGTGGTCCGCGAGCCGGGCGGCGTCGCTCATGCCGGCGTCGAGGATGCGGCGGAAGGCGGCATGGTCCTGGGAGGCGTTGAAGTCGCCCGCGACGACGGTCGGGGTCTGCCGGCCGGCGGTGGCGGCGACGTCGCGCAGCCTGCCGAGCTCCCGCCGCCAGACGTCGACCTGGCCGGGCAACGGCGGCATCGGGTGCGCCAGCTGGAGCCGTACGGCATGTCCGCGGACGTCGGCGACGGCGCCGGGCATGCCCATGGTGCCGGACACGCCCTCCGTGGCCCTGAGCGGGAAGCGGCTGAGGATGATCGACCCCTCCGAGCCGCCGGCCGCGACGGCCCGCCGGTAGGGGTAGTCGGTGCCGAACTCGCGCCGCAGGGTGGCCTGGCAGGTGTACTCGCACTCCTCGACGAACACGATGTCGGGCTTCCTGTCGCGGATGACGGGGACGAGGGAGCCGGTGCCGCGCCCGAACTCGACGTTCGAGGTGAGCACCTTGAACTCGGCCAGGGGGGTGCCGCCGGGCTCGTCGGTCTTCCCGTACGGCTCGGTGTACCAGGCCAGCAGCCCGAGGACGACGAGCGCCCACACCATCCCGACCCGCCACCGCGCGAGCAGCGCGAGGAGGAGGGCCAGTCCGGCGGGCGCCAGCAGCCAGGGCAGGAAGGCGAGGACCTGGGGGACGGGCGTGATCCCGTCGCTGTCGGCGACCCGGCAGCCGACCACCACGCTCACGGCTGCCAGCAGCAACCCCGCGCACCAGGCGGCGAACCGTCGCCCGGACCTTCGTACCGGCTCGTCCTCGCTCGGAGCGGTCCACTCGGCGGTGGCAGTGTCCACGTCCAGGCCTTCCGCTCGCGAGTGAGATGCCCGAATCATCCCCCGGCGGAGCCGACTTGTGCCAGGAACTTCCCCAGAGCTTCGTTGAATCCTCGACGAGGCGACCGACGACTCCTTCGCCGCGTTCGCGCCGCGGGCCTGCTTCGCCTGCTGGGAGCTGCCCGCGCCCCCGGCGCGCGGGCACCTTCACGGCCGTGGCGGCCGCGCACGGGATCGCCGTCGCGCCGGGGCCCGCCTTCGCCGTCGATCCAGGCCGCACCCGGACGCCGTCAGACCTGCACCCGCGTCGGCTGCTGTGCCGGATCGGGAGCGGGCGCTGCGGGCCCTCGCCTGCGTCGCACGAGATGCCCGTAGCGCCCGGTGAGCCAGGCGGTCACGGAGACCGTCAGGCCGAGGGCGACCAGCAGCCAGGAGGCCTGGCGCAGGGTCGCGGTGAGGGCGTCGTAGACGGCGCCCGCGGCCGGTTGATGGGCCTCCTCGGGCAGGTCGGCGAGGGTGAGGCGGCGGCCGATCGTGACGGCGAGGGCCAGCAGCGCGCCGCCGAGCATCGTGCCGAGCGCGGTCGCGGTGACCGCGCGGCGGCGGCAGGTGGCGACGGCGATTCCGGTGACGGCGAAGACGACGGCCGTGACCGGGAGCCAGAAACCGGCGACTTCCAGCACATGGAATCCTTTCCGGAGCCGGTCCAGTTCCTGGGCCGGAAGGACCGAGACCTCGGTGTGCTCGACCGGAATGCGGTTCGCCAACGGGACGTGGTCGACCGCGAGTTGACGTTTGACCTGAGCGGTGACGGGGGCGAGGTCCACGGTGACGTCGCGCTCGCTCTCGTCGTGCAGGGCGCGCAGCACGGCGTCGTGGACGGCGCGGTTCGCGGAGTCCCAGGCCAGCCTGAAGGCCTCGGTACGGGTGAAGGAGTGGACCGCGTCGTGCACGAAGGGACGCACGGTGCCCCGCATCGGCCGGACGTCCACCCGGTCGTCCACCTGGTCCATGATCCCGGCGCCGACGGTGTCCGCGATCGCGTTCCGCACGGCCGGATCCGCGGCCAGCGGCGCCATCGTGGTGACATAGCGGCCCGTGTCGGCGAGGTCGTACGCCGCCCATGCCGCCAGCGCGCCGCACGGCGCGAGGAGGCAGGCGAGGGCGATCAGTGCCGCCGACAGGGCGCTCCGCAGGCGCGCAGGACGAGGGGCCACCTCTTCAGCCAAAGCCCCGGAGGCTCGGTGCGCGAGTGCTGTGCCCCCATATGGGTGTACCGGGCCGCAGGCCGCGCCCTCGGGCAGGCCGGCGGAGGTCAGCGGATGCGGTTTCCGACGGCGTCCTCGCGCGTGTAGTAGCGGTAGAAGAACACCGCGAAGACGGCCGCCGTGACGACCACGCCCAGCGCCACCGACCGGTACACGGACTCGCCGGTCTGGCTGTAGAGGAAGCCGACGGCGCCGCCGGCGAAGCCGGACTTCACCAGCGAGTGCAGTTCCCGCTTCAGCAGCGGGGCGAACGTCGCGACCGTGATGCACAGCACGATGAACGCGATCGCGGTGACGAAGCCGAACAGGATGTTCCAGCCGGTGATCTCGCCGCCGCCGCGCCGGTTCGCCGCTGCCCAGAAGCCGTAGACGAGTCCGAGGACGACGGGGATCCCGTACCGCGCCGCGGTGTGGACCCGGTCGTCGAAGAGATCGGGTGTGCGGGTGGGCCGGGCCGCCCGGTTCGACCTGACCTTGCCCATCATGCCGCCGGACGCGGGTGCCGCTTGAGCCATGAGAGCGCTCCTCTCTCTCCTCGCCCCCGACTACCAGAGCACACCTGGGGAGAGGGCCTGGCAAGTCGGCCGGCACAGCGGGTTTGCGAAGAGGCGGAGAACGGACGTTTGCGGTCCGGAGACCCACCTTTGCAGCCGCAGCGGTTACGGTGCTGCCGTAAGTGATCGACGGGGGATGGGGAGGGAACGATGCCCGGAACCGTGCTGTTGCTCGCCGCATCCCCGGCGGGCAGGGGGTGCCTGGTGGACGCGGCGTCCGTGCTCCCCGTGCTCGCGGCCGTCCCGCCCGGCGTGCTGTCCGGCACGGACACGGCGAACGTCGTCGAGCTCGCCGACCCGCTGGAGCCGCAGGCCGTGCTCACGCGGCTGCGGGCGGCCGCGGCGGCCCCGGGGCCGCTCACCGTCTTCGTCGCCGGGCAACTGCAGCTCGACCGGCGGCAGCGGCTGCCCCACCTGGCGCTGGCCCGTACGACGCCCGCCACGGTCCGCTACACCGGCCTGCCCTGGCAGTGGATACGGGAGGAACTGCGGCTGCGCCCGGCCGGTGCCACGACCCTCGTCCTCGATCTGCACGCGGATCCCGAGACCTGGGAGTGGCTGCGGGCGAATCCGCTCGACTCGGGGCGCAACAACGCCGTCTACGGCCGCATCGCGCCGCCGCCCTCGCGGCGGACGGTGGCCGTGCCGGCGTATATGAAGGCGGTGGCGACGATTCTGCGCAGTGGGTGGCGGCCGCCGGTGGAGCAGTTGCATCAGCAGGCGCTTGGCCGGGTGGGCGTCGAGGGGTACGCGGACCTTTTGCTGGCGGCGCCGGGTGTCGAGGTGTCCGCTGTTCCTGGGGGCTCCGCCCCCAGACCCCCGTATCGGCCTGAACGGCCTCGTCCTCAAACTTCCCCGGAGGGGGCACCCCCAGACGGGCTGAGGGATGCTGACCGGCAGCCGAGCAGTGAGGGCGATCCGCACGCCGCCATTTCCGCCGCCGTGCAGTCCGGGCGGCACCCCGACGCCGACTCCCTCGCCGCCCACCAGGAACAGGTTGCCGTACACGCGCACGGGCCCGGGTCCGAAGAGGCGTTGCACTGGGCCGAGGTGCGCGCGGATCTGGCGATGTTCGCCGGGGATCCGGTGCGCAGCTGCCGGACCTGGCTGGGGGTGGCCGCCGCGCGGCTGTCGGCGGGGCAGCTGCCGGACGCGCCGGCCGTCGAGGCGGCCGTGGACCGGGCGCACCACCAGTGGGGGCAGGTCCGGGACACCGCGGCGGCGCGGGAACTCGGGGCCTCGCTCGCCGGACTGCGTTCGCGTGTGCCGGGGCGCCGGCAGGGCGCACTGGACCATGTCCAGCGGCAGCTTCGGCAGCTGCAGACCCAGAGTTAGGGCGGGCCCCAGGTCCTGTCGTCACATTCCCGTTGTCCGGCCGCAGGCCGGGCCGCGCGGCGTCCGGTGCGGCGAGTGGGGGCACCTCCCACGCCCTCAAGGCAGTGGGGGAGCGTGCATGGCGTCGCGCGGCTGGGGGCACCTCCCGGCCGAAGGCTGGGGGAGGGAATGTGACGACAGGGCCTAGGCGACGAGATACGCGAGGGCGGCCGAGACCAGAGTCCGTACGCCCGGGGTGACCGTCGACAGGTCGGGGGCGAAGTGCGGGCTGTGGTTGCTGGGGACGGCCAGGAACTTCTCCATCAGGTCGGTGCCGGGCGCCGCGTCCCACACCTCGGCCGAGGTGGTCGTGACGAACCAGTAGGAGTACGGGATCCCGCCCTGCGCCAGGTGCGGGAAGTCCTCGCTGCCCATCACCGGGCCGAAGTCCAGCACCGTCCCCGCTCCGAGCACCTCCTCGTGCACGGCGGCGACCCGGCGGTCGGTGTCGCCGTCGTTCATGGTCACCGGGAAGGTCGCGCCCACGGTGACCTCCGGCTCCCGCGGGCACCCGGCGGCCAGCGCCTCGCCGGCCGCGATACGCCGGATCGCGGCGATCATCCGCTCGCGCACCTCGTCGGACTGGGTGCGCAGGTTGAGGGAGATGCGCGCCTCGGACGGGATGATGTTGTGCCGGGTGCCCGCCTCGATCCGTCCCACGGTCAGCACGGCGGACTCGCGGGCGGCGATCTCCCGGGAGACGACCGTCTGCAGGCGGGTGACGAGGTAGGCGGCCGTGACGACGGGGTCGACGGTGGTCTCCGGGCGGGAGCCGTGTCCGCCGCGCCCGTGGACGACTATGTCGACGTCCGTCGAAGCCGACATGATCAGGCCCGGCGAGTGGGCGTAGAAGCCGACGGGCCCGGGTGCCGCGTGCTGGCCGAGCAGCACGTCGGGGCGGGCGAAGCGTTCGTAGAGCCCGTCCGCGACCATCGCCAGCGCGCCCTGGCCGGTCTCCTCGGCGGGCTGGCCGACCACGAGCAGTGTGCCGGACCAGGTGTCCCGGCCCGCGGCCAGCGCCTCGGCCGCGCCCGCCAGCCAGGTCACGTGCAGGTCGTGCCCGCAGGCGTGCATCACGCCGGGCACCTCGGAGGCGTACGGCAGCCCGCTCTCCTCGTGCACCGGCAGCGCGTCCATGTCGGCGCGCAGCAGCACGGTCGGACCGTCGCCGCGCCGCAGGACACCGGCGACTCCGGTGCCACCGAGGCCCTCGACGGTCTCGTACCCCGCCTTGGCCAGCCGTTCGGCCAACTTCCCTGCCGTCCGGTGCTCCTGGAGCGACAGCTCGGGGTGGCGGTGCAGATCCCGGTAGAAGTCCTCGAGGGCGGCGACCGGGAGGTCGGCGGTGAGGTCCAGCGCGGTACGGGCGGGAGCAGACGTCATGGCGTCAGCGTAGGGCGATGGCATGTGAGAAGGCCGCCGGCGGGACGAAGGGGGGAGTTTGTCCCGCCGGCGGCTAGCCGAAGGGCAGGTTCCACTGGGCGGACCGGGCCTGCTGACCAGCCGTTTCGCTGCGGAAACGTAACAGCACGCTCGTTCGAGTGAACGGCTCCGGGTTACGGAGGCGACCCTCCCGTCTACGCTGGGAGGGTCGCGTCGAGCGAAGGAGGTCTGTCATGGCTTCGGCGGAGCCGATCATCATGCCTGGATACCAGGGCGAGGCCATTCACGGTCCTTACGACGACCCTGACGGCGACGACGACACGGACAGCGGCGTGCCCGACTACACGGGTGCGAGTGTGGAGCAGGTCTTCGAGCTCTTCAGTGCGACGGCCCCGCGGGGCTGGCGCGTGGAGTTGATCGAAGGGGAGATCTGCGTGACGCCACCGGCCAACGGGGAGCACGAGGAGATTGTTTCGGAGGTTGCCGACCAGGTCGTCGAGCGACGTCAGGACCGTTCTCTGCGCAACTACACCGGCATCGGTCTGAACGTCCCCGGTGCATCCGAGACCGGCCACGTCGTCCCCGACCTGGTCATCGCCCCCAAGGGCAGTTTCGACGACCAGGAGGAGTGGCACGAGCCGTCGGGTGTCGTCCTCGTCGCCGAGGTCACCTCCACCAGTACCGCCGACCGTGACCGCGAGAAGAAGATCCTCGGTTACGCCCGTGCGGGAATCCCCGTCTACCTCCTCATCGACCGGGAGGAGGGCGAAGTCGTCGTCTATTCCGAGCCGTCGGGTGATGACTACGCAAAAGGCCCCAAGCGCAAGCTCGGCCTGACCGTCCCCCTCCCCGCTCCCCTCGGCTTCGAGCTGGACACGGCGGAGTTCTGAGGGCCGGTTCGTCAGCCGGTGTGGTGGATCTGCTGTACCTGCGGTACGTGTGCCACCTGTCCCGTGTCCGCCGCCCTCGCCGGGCCCGCATTCGCGGCCAGAAGCAGGGCGGCCACCGCGACGAGGGCTGCGCCGAACCCTCGGGCGTAACGCTCGGAGATGTGTCGGAGCACGGCAACCTCTCAACAGCGTTTCAACAGAGTTGCATTAAACGCGCTTAAGACGCGGTTTAACCTAGGGGCAGCCGAGGGGCAACAGCAAGAGGGCCAGGGGGAGTTGATGTGTCGGAACGTGACGATCCGATGACCATCGGACGCAGAGTGCAGCAGCTGCGGGCCGAACAGGGGCTGACACAGAAGCAGTTGGCGGAGCCCGCCTACACACCTGCGTACATCTCCACCCTGGAGGCCGGCCGGGTGCGGCCCTCCGACGAGGCACTGAGGCACATCGCCGAACGCCTCGGGATCGCCTACGAGGAGCTGGTCACCGGGCGTCCGGCCCGGCTCGCCACCGACCTGCGCCTGAGGCTGACCGAGGCGCAGCGCACGCTCGCCTCCGGGGAGGCCGAACGGGCCGCGGAACAGTACGCGGCGCTGCTCGCCGAGGCCGAGGAGCACCAGCTGGCCGACGTACGGGCCGTCGCGCTGCTCGGGCTCGGCGAGTGTGCCCTGGACACCGGTGAACTGGCGGCCGCCCGGCAGTACTTCGAGCGCACCGAGCAGGCCCTCGCCGACGTACCGCTGCCCGCCCGCGTACCCGCCTTGCGCGGACGTGCCGTCTCCCACTATCTGGCCGGTGAACTTCGTTACGCCGTCTACTTGTTGGAGTCCACTCTCGACGAGCTGAACCGGAGCGGGCTGCACGACCCCGACGCCCTGCTGCTGCTCTACGCCAGCATCATCGGGCCCTACATGGACCTGGGCGCCCACGCCCGCGCCGCCCAGGCCGCCGAGTTGGCGCTCGCCCTCGCCCCGCAGTCCGGCGACCCCGCGCTCGTCGCCCGTATGCACCGCTCGGTCGCCCGCACCCTGCTCGCCGAGGGCCGCATCGCCGAGGCCGACGCCTCGCTCGCCAAGGCAGCCGAGCTCTACCGCACGCTGCAACTGCGCACCGAGCTCGCCAACTGCCACTGGATGCGCGGCTACGTCCACGCGCAGAACGGCGAACTCGAGCGCGCGGAGGACGAGTTGAGGCAGGCCCTCACCATGCTCTCCGCCAAGCGCGCCGCCCTCTACAGCAGCCAGGTCGCCGTCGAACTCGCCGACGTACTGCACCGGCGCGGCAGGTCCGAAGAGGCCGCGGCCCTCCTCCACGACACCCTGAGCGACCTCAGCTCCGAACGCGGCGCCCTGCACTCCGCCGCCGCCCACCGTCTGCTCGGCATCATCGCCGAGGACGCCCGCGACACGGAAGCAGCCGAGGAGCACTACGTCCGTGCCCTGAGCCTGCTGGAGCGGGCGGGCGCCGCCGGTGACCTGGCCGACCTGTGCCGGATGCTGGGCGATCTGCTGCGCCGTACCGGCCGGGTGGAGGCGGCCCTCGACGCCTACCGGACGGGCCTGGGGCACCGTACGGCCCCCGGCACCACCACCCTGGGACCGGCACCCGCACAGCCTCCTCTGTGACCATTCCGGGCCGGCGCACAGGACCGCCCGGTTAGCCTGCGCGGGACACCAGCGGCACGACCGGGGACGGGTGCGTGGAGGATCGACGGACGGTGGCCGACGGGCTGCGCCTCGCCGTACGCGCACTCGTGTACGCCGTACTCGGCGGCGCCGCCCTGCTCGCCATCGCGACGGTTGCCTCGGTCCTCGGGCCGATGCTCGCGCTGGACCTCTACACCCCGCCGGTGGCCGCCTGGTGGACCGTCTTCACGGCGATCGCGGTGCAGGGGGTTCCCTTTCTGCTGCTCGGGACGGTCGTCTCGGCGGCCATCGGTGCCTTCGTGCCGGCGAGGGTCTTCAGCCGGCTGCTCCCGAGCAGTCCGGCGCTCGCCGTGCCGTTGGCCGGTGCGGCGGGAGCCGTCCTGCCCGGCTGCGAGTGCGCGTCCGTGCCGGTCGCCGGGAGCCTGATGCGGCGCGGGGTCGCCCCGGCCGCCGCCCTCGCCTTCCTGCTCTCCGCGCCCGCCATCAACCCGGTGGTGCTGGTGGCGACCTCGATCGCCTTTCCGGGCCGGCCGGAGATGGTGCTCGGCCGGCTCGTCGCCTCGCTCGCGACGGCGGTGGGGATGGGCTGGCTGTGGGCGCGGTTCGGACGGGACGAGTGGCTGCGGCTGCCCATGAGGCACGCGCCGGCCGCCGCCTCCTCGGGACTGCGCGGCTTCGGCGCCGGGCTCCAGCACGACTTCCTGCACGCCGGCGGATTCCTCGTGCTCGGCGCGGCGGCCGCTGCGACCTTCAACATCGTCGTCCCGCGGACCGTCCTCGACGTCTTCACCGGCTCGCCCTGGCTGTCGGTGCTGCTGCTCGCCGTCCTCGCCGTCGTCCTGTGCGTGTGCAGCGAGGCCGACGCCTTCGTCGCGGCCTCGCTGAGCGGCTTCTCGCCGACCGCGCGGCTGGCGTTCATGGTGGTGGGCCCGATGGTGGACCTGAAGCTGATCGCCCTGCAGGCGGGCACGTTCGGGCGGTCGTTCGCCGTGCGGTTCACCTCCGTGACCTGGGTGGTGGCCGTGGTGAGCAGTGTGCTGACGGGGTGGTGGCTGCTGTGAGGCGCTACGGCCCGGCACTGCTGCTGGTGCTCACCGGCTCGGCGATCCTGCGGATCTCGCTCTTCAGCGCCCTGTATCTGCGGTACGTGCAGGCCGCGCTGCGGCCCTACCTGGTCGTGTCCGGGGTGGTGCTGGTCGTTCTCGGGGTGCTGGCGGCCGTCGTACGGAGGAAACAGAGGAAGGCGTACGACGAAGAGGAGCACGAGCACGAGCACGAGCAGGAGCAGGATCAGGATCAGGATCACGATCGCGACCCGGAGCGTGACCACGGACACGGACACGGACACGGGCACGGACACGGGCACGGGCACGGGCACGGGCACCACGGTCACGGGCCCCGCATCGCCTGGCTCCTGGTCCTCCCCGCTCTGGCCCTGCTGCTCTTCCCGCCCCCGGCCCTCGGCTCCTACAGCGCCTCGCGCGAGGCGGCACAGCGGGCCGCGCAGGGCGTCGGCAGGTTCCCGGCCCTGCCGGCCGGCGACCCGGTCGCCCTCAGCGTCGCGCAGTTCAGCTCCCGGGCGATGTACGACAGCGGGCACTCGCTGACGGGCCGCACGGTCCGGATGACGGGCTTCGTCACGCACGGCGACGACGGCACCTGGTACGTCACCCGCCTCCTGGTCTCCTGCTGCGCCGCCGACGCCACCACCAGCAAGGTGGAGATCCGCGGCGCCGGGGACGCCCCGCCCTCCGACACCTGGATGACCGTCACCGGCACCTGGCACCCCCAAGGCAGGCTGGGGACGGACGCGGCCTGGCCGCCGGTCCTCGACGCGACATCGGCCCGGCAGGTGAAGCAGCCCGCCGATCCCTACGAGAAGCGGTAGCACTGGGCGCGGGGATCGGCGGACCTTCCCGGCGGTTGGTGTTTAGGCCCCGGGAGCAGGGGTAGTCGGGCACCGCTCGTGTCCGATGACGGACCCCGCTCCGATCGAAGGAGGCGGTGGCCGTGCGGCCCAGTGACCACCGCGGCGACCGTTACGGCTTCCCAGGCGCCGATCCGCGTGCGGACGGCGGCGACGCCCCTCGCTCGTACCGCCGCGATGCCCGAACCCAGTGCGATCCGGACCTGGTCACAACCGCCGAGGTGATCGCCGAGGGGGTACGTGCCGCCCGGCCCGCGGACATCCCGGCCCGTCTGTGCAGGGCGGCGGTGACGCTGCTGCCGGTCGCCGGCGCGAGCGTGTCGCTGCGCAGCGCCGGGATGTCCCTCCCGCTCGGCGCGAGCAGCCGGCAGGCCGCGCACCTCGCGGAGATCCAGACCACCCTCGGCGACGGGCCGTTCCGGTACGCCGCCCAGGTCGCCGCCCCCGTGCTCGCCTCCGATCTGACGGCCGGCCGGGATGTGCGCCGCTGGCCGGTGTTCGCACAGCAGGCGACGGCAGCGGGGGCGGGGGCGGTGTACTCGATGCCGCTGGGCGACGACGTAGTGACCGTGGGCACCCTGGACCTCTACCGGGCCACCCCGGGCGAGCCGACCGAGCAGGAGCTGCGCCGCGCGCTGCTCCTGGCCGGTGTCATGACGCGTGCCCTCATGGTCCTTCCGCGGCAGGAGGACGAGCGCATCGGGGCCGAGCCCTGGCTGGGCGGACTGGCCGAGGACCACGACAAGGTCCACCAGGCCATCGGCGTGATCATGGCGCAGCTCGGGGTCGACGCCGACGAGGCGGGCGCCCGGCTGCGCGGCCACGCCTTCGCGCAGGGCCGCACCGCCATCGAGGTGGCGCGCGACGTGGTCGCGCGCCGGGAGAGGCCGGACGACGGCTGAGGAACCCTACGATCGTGTCATGGACATACTGTGGCTCTCCCTGATCACCCTGCTCGTGCTCTTCGGCATCGGCAGCATCGAGAACCGGATCTCCCGTCAGGACAAGCGAGTTGCCCGCGTCGAGCACAAACTCGACCGGATCCTCGACCACTTGGGGCTGCGCGAAGTGGAACCGTGGTCGGACGAGGTGGAGTCGCTGCTGCGGGACGGCAAGAAGATCCAGGCGATCAAGGTGTACCGGGAGGCGACGGGGGCGGGTCTGAAGGAGGCCAAGGAGGCCGTGGAGAAGCTCGGTCAGACCTGAATCGGACCTCGGTCAGACGCGCAGCCGCGCCTGCTTCCTGACCTCGGCCAGCCGCTGCACGCCGACCTGTACGAAGGCCTTCGTGGTCTCGGCCGACACCTCGCCCGGACCGCCGTGGGTGAGGGCGATCGTGTCGTCGCCGACGCGGACCGCGGCGACGTCCAGGGTGAGCACGGTCTGTTCGCCGTCGGCCGTCCGGCCCACGAAGGTGACCCGCAGCGCCTGCCGGGCGTCCCCGACATCCGGCAGTCCGGCCTCGCTGACCTGGACGCCCTGGACGGCGCCTCGTCCGGTCATCGCCGTGAACCTGCCGCATGTCGTCGGCAGCGTCCTCATCCACCCCAGTGTCCGGTCCACGTCCGCGGGATTCAGCGCCAGCACCTGGTAGCGCAGCTGCGCCTGGTCCATGGCGTCGTCGAGCCCGGTCACCGCCCGGGTGGCGCCGTCCGCACCGAACAGGTCGTCGGTGTACAGCGCGTCGAGGAGCCGGCGGCAGTCGGGCGCGTCGGCGGTTGCCTTGAGCACCCCGTCCCGCCAGGTCGCGGCTCCCTGCGTCGGCGCCCAGGGCTCCCCCAGATCGCCCTCGGTCACCAGCGCGGCCTGAGCCTGCGCCTCGGTGAGCGGAGGGGGCGAGTCAGGAGCGGTCGGGGACGGCCGGGCGCTGTGCGAAGGGGCGGGTGCCTGAGCCTTCACCTGCGCGCCGAGGGTGCACGCGCTCGCACTCACCAGGGCCCCCAGGGACAGCGCGGAGGCGAGGAGGACGCGGTGCGGGGTGCGGGTCATCGGAGTCCTCCATGGCCACTTCAAGATCGGTTACCCCTCCAAGGGACCACCCGTTCCGCCACCCCACCAGCGCGCCGAGCCGTCCGGGTTATGGCCGCCCCGGAAAAACCCGTCGCCCTCGCCTCGGCTGCCGCGTTACCGTCCCCCTATGAAGCGCGCCCACTCGTTGCTCACGACGACGCCGGAGAGTGTCCCGGCGCGCTGATTCATGGACTGGATGTCCCAAGCCCCGGGTCGAGTGGCCCGGGGCTCTGTCGTGGTCGCTCGCCCGTGAACGCGAGGAGAGGGATCATGTACGACCACCGCAGGCTCGGGCGGGAACTCGAGTTGTTCGACACCGATCCGCTGATGGGCGCGGGGCTGCCGTACTGGCTGCCCGACGGTGCGTTCGTGCGGCACGCCCTGGAGGAGTACGTCCGGGACCTGGAGCGCGCGGCCGGCTACCGGCACGTGTACTCGCCCGTCCTCGGCAAGCGCGAGCTGTACGAGATCTCGGGGCACTGGTCCCACTACAAGGACGACATGTTCCCGCCGATGGAGCTGGGCGGCGAACAGGTCGTGCTGCGGCCCAGTCTCTGTCCCCATCACGCCCTCATCTACCGGTCCCGCTCGCACAGCTATCGGGAACTCCCGCTCCGTATCGCCGAGTTGGGCGGCATGTACCGGTCCGAACTGTCCGGTGTGCTCGGCGGACTGACCCGCGTACGGTCCATCCAGCTCAACGACGCCCATATCTTCTGCACCCTGGAACAGGCCGTGGACGAGGCACGCGACGCCCTCGCACTCATCGGGCGCGCCTACGCCGACCTCGGCATCCGGGCATCCCGCCATCGCCTGTCCCTGCCGGGGGAGGGCGGCAAGTACGTCGCCGACCCGGGGCTGTGGGAGCGGGCCACCGGGCTGCTGGAGGAGGTGCTGGAGGGCGCCGGTGTCCCCTACGACGCCGTGCCGGGCGAGGCCGCCTTCTACGGTCCCAAGATCGACGTCCAGATCACCGACTCCGCGGGCCGCGAATCCACCCTCTCCACCGTCCAGATCGACTTCCACCAGCCCGAACGCTTCGACCTGCACTACATCGGCCCCGACGGGTCGAAACACCGCCCGGTCATGGTCCACCGCAGCATCATCGGCAGCGTGGAGCGGGCGGTCGCGCAGCTCGTCGAGGAGCACGGCGGGGCCTTTCCGGTGTGGCTCGCGCCCGTTCAACTGGTCGTGCTGCCGGTGTCGGACGCCCAGCAGGAGCAGGCGCACGACGTCGTACGGCGGGCCGTGGCAGGCGGGCTGCGGGCCGAGCTCGCCGGGCCCGGGCAGGGCAGTCTCGGTGCCCGCATCCGGGCGGCGCGCCTCGTGCCGTACCAGGCGGTGCTCGGCGGGCGGGAGGCCGAGGGCGACCTGGTGGCCGTACGGCTGCGGGACGGACGGCGTCCGGGTGCCCTGCCGGTGGAACGGCTGCTGGAGCGGATCGGTGGGTGCGACCGGGCCCGTGGCGCCGAACTGTGGGCGGCTGCGTAGGGTCGCTCCCGTAGCTCGGAGAGAGAGGAGCCCGGCCGTGACCGGTCAGCCCATCCCGGTGATCATCGACTGCGACACCGGTGTCGACGACGCCCTGGCCCTGCTGTTCGCCGTACGTCACCCGGCACTCGACCTGCGGGCCGTGACCTGCGTCGCCGGGAACACGGACGTCGACGGCGTCGTCCGCAACACCCTGACCGTGCTGGAGCGCGCCGGTGCCCCCGCCGTCCCGGTCGGCCGGGGGGCCGAGCGGCCGCTGATCGAGCCGGCCCGCTCGGCGCGGCACGTGCACGGCGCCGACGGCATGGGCGACCTCGGCCTGCCCGCGCCCACCCGCACCCCCGCCGACGTGGACGCGGTCACGCTGCTGCGCCGCGAGATCCTCGCCTCCCCGCGCCCGGTCACCCTGATCCCCACCGCGCCCCTGACGAACATCGCCCTGCTCCTGCGCACCCACCCGGAGGTGACCCGCAACATCGAGCGGATCGTGTTCATGGGCGGCGCGGTGGCCACCGGAAACGCCACTCCGGTCGCCGAGTTCAACGTCTGGCACGACCCGGAGGCGGCCGCCGTCCTGCTCACCGCGGGTGTGCCGATCACGATGTACGGCCTCGACGTGTTCCAGCGGGTCGTCGTGCCCGGCGCGGACGTCCGGCGGCTGCAGGCGAGCACGGAACCGGGTGCCCGGCTCGCCGGTGAACTGCTCGCCCACCGGCCGGCCTCGCCCGACCCCGACGGCGACGACCCCGCCGGCGGCCTCGGCGACGCGGGCGCGGTCTGCTCGGTCGCCGACCCGGCCGGCCTCACCACCCGGCTGCTCCCCGTCGAGGTCTCCCTCGCCCCCGGCCCGGCCCGCGGCCAGACGATCGTCGACCGCCGCCCGCGCCCCGGGGAGTCCGAGATCCACGAGGGCGTCCGCGAACAGCCGCTCGTGGACGTGGCGTTGGACGTGGACGTGGAGCGGTTCGTGAAGCTGTACCTGGAGACGGTCGGGTAGGCGTGGCGGAGCTCAGCGTGTGCCGGCGGGCCGACGGTCCCGGCATGACGAACGCCCCGGAGCGGGGGTCTCCGGGGCGTTCGTATCGGGGGTGGTTCAGGAGCGGGCCGTGCGGCGGCGCTTCGTCGCGACGACGATCGCCGCACCGGCGGCCAGGAGCGCCGCGGCGCCGCCGGCGATGATGCCGGAGTCGCTGCCACCACCGGTCTCCGCGAGGTCGTCGCCGCCGCCGTTAGGCGTGGGGGCGGCGGCCGAGGAGGACTCGGAGGCGGACGGGGCCGGGGTCCCGGACGCGGGCGGCGTCGTCTCCTCGGCCGGGGCCGACGGCTGCTCGGATGCCGGCGTGGAGGCGGGCGGGGTGGCCGGCGGCTGGGACTCCTCGGCCGTCGTGCAGTCCTTCGTGCCGCCGTTCCAGCCCGCGATCAGCTTGTCCTTGATGACCGGGTGGTCGGGGCCCTTGGGCAGGTCCCCGTGCTCGAAGCCGTCCTTCGCGTCGAGCTTGCCGTCGAACTTGACGGCGCCGCGGTAGAGGTCGACCTGCGCGAAGCAGCTCGCGTCCGGCACTGCGATGTCGAGGGACTCGGTCTGGCCCTGCTTGACCGTCACCGAGTCGAAGTCGACGAACACCTGCTCGCCGGAGGTGGCGAAGGACGAGCCGTGGGCGAGGTAGGAGGCCAGGGAGGCCGTGCAGGTCGTCGCGTCGCCCGCTGTACGGACCTTGACGTGGACCTTGCCGTCGTCGGTCGGCTTGAGGGTCTGGTCGTCGACCTTGACCGAGTCGAAGAAGTCGGTGCCGTCCAGCGAGAACTGGCAGCGGTCGGTCTCCGTCTTGGTGCCGGCACCCGTGCCGGGCTTGTAGGAGCCGCCGGACTTCCAGCCGTCGCCGCCGTGGGCGCCGTCGGTGGCCCAGGCGCCGGAGGCGGCGGCGACGGTGGCGGCGCAGAGGGCGAGCGATGTGACGCCCGTCCCCAGCAGGCGTCGCACGGTGACTCGTCTCGCTATGGACATGCGGATCCCCATCTTGGCGTGTGCAGGCTCCGGTGCGGCGGCGCAGGGCAGCACGCGGCGCCCGGCCGCACCGGAGGTGAATGGTCTGAGGAACACCGGGCTCATTGGTCACATGCGCCACAGTGCGTTCACATCGTGATCTCCCGGCAGAACGCTGTCAACCTGCGGTGACCGACGGGTAGTTCAACCGGCCATCACAATTTCGCCACACGGAGATCACAGGAGGAGCGGCCCGGTCCGGCCGGCGGTGCTAGCCCACCGTCGGGCTCGGGCTGGCGCCCTGGCTGGGCGCCTCGCCGGGCAGGACCGGCGGCTGGGTGGTGCTGTTCACCGGCGGGGTGAGCACGACCTCGGGCTGGCCCGCGGCCGGGGGCGGCGGGGTCAGGTCCTTGGAGGGCAGCTTCGGCGGGGTCGTCTGCTGGAAGAGGGCCTGGTCGAAGTTGACCAGACCGGTCTGTTCCATGACCGTGATGTGGTCCAGGACCGTCGCGTTGGCCTGGTCGGCAAGGGCCCGCACCACGCTGTTCTTGGTCGTCGAGCGGATCTTCGCGATCGTGTTGAAGATCGAGCCGTGCGTGACACGAAGGATGTTGGCGAAGTCCGTGTCGAACTGCTTGCCCTGGTCCGCGGCAAGCGTGTTGACGAAGCCGACCTGCTGGGGGCTGGCCACGTTCGGGATCGTGATGTTGAGCATCGTGCTGATCTTGCGGCAGCTGGTGTCCAGTGCCGCGTGCCCGTCGATCAGGTGCTTGCTCGCGGTGAGAACGGCCTTGCTCTGCCCCTTCTTCAAGCCCATCTGGCCTACGGGGTACTCCCAGAGCCCTGCCGCGCGCACCTTGACCACGAAGTCCCGGTCGGACTCCGTCAGTGGCCCCCACTGGGTCTGCGCGATGACCCGTGACCCATCGCTGGACACGGTGTTGACTCCGAGCATCGCGGGATAGGCGAGTGCGGCCAGTGTCAGACTGAGCGCACCGCCCACGAAGAGAGTTCCCGTCGCATTCCGCGAAAAGCGCACCGTGCCTCCTGCCCGGTCGGGGGTCCCGCCCAAGATCTGCGGGGTCGGACGGAGGGGAGTACGGATGGGGCCGGGACGGGAAACCTTTTGGTTTGGTAAAAACCGGGGGGTGTGAGGCAGGTAACGTCCATCGGGCCCACGGTGGTTGACGGAATGTTGACCTTTTCGCGGGAGAGACGAGGCAAACGCCCGACCTAAATTCGGCTCATGCCCCCACAACTTCCCCGGCCGCCGCAGCCCGCCAGGGGTCCCGCGGCCCGCGCGGCCCTTCCCGTTCTTCCCTACCGCAAGCCCACCAAGGGCCGCGACTACTGGGTGCTGGACGACGTCCTGCCCGACGTGGACGCCGTACGGGAGCGCTGTCTCGCCAAGGACGACTGGGTCAAGGGGTATCCGTACACCTCGGAGACCTGGCCGGGCCTGCGCACCATGCCGGGCCTGGAGCCCGGCGAACTCGCCCGTGTCGAACGGCTGGTGAAGAAGTCGACCGGCGCGAAGGAACTGTGGGTGCAGCAGGCCCCCGGCGGCGGCACCCTCAACCACAACTGCATCCAGGTCGTCGGCGAGGGCGAGAGCGAGCCGCGTCCCCATACCGACTCGCGGACGCTGTGCCGCTACGCGGCGGTGCTCTACCTCAACCCCGACGTCCCCAAGGACTGCGGTACCGCCTTCTACCGTCAGTCGCTCTCCGGCGGCCGGCTCGGCGGCAACGTCGTCCAGGCCCCGCACAACAACCTCGTCGAGGCCCTCGGCACGCGGTTCGTCGCGCCGGACGCCTTCGAGGAGGACGTACGCGTCCCGCACAAGTACAACCGGCTGCTCCTGTACAACGCCAACCTCGTGCACAGCGCGACCGGATACACCGGCAAAACGCTGGAGGAGAAGCGGATGACGGCGGTCTTCTTCTGGATGGCGTGAGGTCCTGGTACGTCAGACGTGGCCCGCGCCGCCACTGCCGAAGGAGCCGCTCGTGCCGGGCAGCCAGCGCCGGCGGTGCTGATCCTTTCGTGTCCTGGTTCCCGAGGTGTGGAGCTCGTAGGGCATGAGCCGTTCCCCGCCCTCCGCGTGCGGGACCTCGTCCGGTTCCCGCATCTCGCGCATCTCCCGGACGGCACCGCCGTCGGGAAGGTGGGGCTGCTCGTCCGGATGCGGCCGCGGCAGTTCGCGGTCCCGGACGCTCATGCCGAACTGCACGGCCCAGATCAGGGCGCCAACGATGATCAGGCCACCGACAAAGGCGGCGAGCACGTTGAGTACTTCACTCGACGTGGCCGCTGTTACAAGCGTCGCCGTACTCATGCCCCAATTATCACCGAAAGGGGACGATTGCGGAGCCCTCGGTGTTTTCGCAGGTCACGGGCCGTCTCCCTAGCCGATCAGCAGCTTCGGCGGTGTGGGGTGCCCGTGTGGGGGAAGGGGACGAAGGGAACCGGGGGAGGAACGTCTCCTGCGGGTTACGGATCCCTCAATCCCTGGTGTCCGGGCGGTGAGCACCGCACCATGGGCCCATGACACCGGCCCAGAAAGCCATGAACCAGCTGGCCGCGTGGCCCGACCTCAGTCCGTGCGAGGCCGGCTGCGGCACCGGCCCGGCGCTGCGTTCCGCACGTGACGAGATCGTGCACTTCCACTCCGACCGGGATGTGGACCTGCACCTCACCGCCCGCGCGATCCAGCGGCTCCACTACGACTTCGCGGAGTCGACCGCCATCCGCCTGGTGCCGGGCTCGCGTTGGGTCACGATCCATCTCGACTGCGACGCCGATGTGGACCTGCTGCTCAGCCTGGTCAGCGTCGCCCTCAAGGCCCACGCCCACCCGGGCGGGCTGCCCCTGTCCGCCGATCCGCCCACGGCGGTCTGCAACTTCCACCGGGTGACGGTGCTGCCGCGCGACGAGGCCGACGAAGGCTGACCGCGGAACTTCACGAACTGCACCGAAAGTCCGCATAGGGAAAACCCCCTCCTCAACTGTCACAGACATGTCATACGCTGCTCCCAGCAGCCGCGCCCCGCGCGTCACCGCAGTCCAGCGGTCATGTCCGGGTGCTGCGCGGCGCACTCGTCTCCCCGGTCACAGACCGGGGTTCTTCGTGGGGGTTACAGCACTGTGCGTACGCGCAGCATCTCGACCGCGACAGCGCTTGCGGTCCTTTTCAGTTCGGCGGCGCTGAGCGTCGTCGCGGCCGGCACCGCCTCGGCGGCCACGGCCCATGTCACCTCGCCCGGCGGCATCGTGGCGGACGGCGCCCTGAAGCGGGTGTTCGTCGGCGACAGCTCCGCCGGTACCGTCGCGGCCACCGACTACTCCGGTGCCGTCCTCGGTTCGGTGGGCGGTGTCACCGGGGTCAGCGACCTCGCGGTGTCGGACGACGGGGCGACCGTCTACGCGGCCGCGCCGGAGATCCACGAGATCTGGGCCATCGACGCGGCCACGCTCGACGTGAAGGCCCGCTACACCGTCTCCACCACCACCGGCCCGCGCCATGTCGCCTTCAGCGGTGGCAAGGTGTGGTTCTCGTACGGCGACCAGTGGGACGGCGACCTGGGCTCGGTCGACCCGGCGGTGGACCCGGCGAGCGGCACCGACCCGGTGACACTGGCGCAGTTCCCGACCGAGGGCACCTCGATCGGCATCTGGGGCCAGGCCCTGCTGGACACCGACCCGTCCCAGCCGGGCGTCCTGGCCGTCGGCGAGACCGGTCTGTCCACGGACTCGATGGCCGTGCTCGACGTCTCCAGCGGCAAGCCCGCCCTGGTCGCCTGGCACAACGGCGACTACTCGCTGAACGACGGCATCGGGGACATCGACCTGGTGCCCGGCGGTTCGCAGGTACTGGTCAACGGCAAGGACCGGGACGCCTACGCGGACGGCCAGTTCAAGGCGGCCGGGTCCTACCCGAGCGGCCAGCTCGCCGACGTCGCCTCGAACGGCCTGGTCGCCCAGGTCAGCGGCGGCAAGATCCTGACGTACCAGCCCAACGCCACCCTTCCGCTGCACACCTACGACCAGGGCTCGTCCCGTACGGCCGCCCTCACCTGGGCGCCGGACGACTCCAGGATCTTCGCTCTGGTGGGCACGGACGTGGAGAACGGCGGCTACAGCCTCAAGGTGCTCAGCGACACGGCGCTGAACAACCCGACCCTCACGGTCAACGCCCCGTCGACCGCGACCCGCGCCAAGAAGCTCACCGTCACCGGCAGGCTGACCGCGACGGTGCCGCTGCCGGCCGGCGCGACGCTCCAGGTCACCCGCACCGACCTGGAGTCCCCGAACGGCAAGGCGCTGCCCGCCGTCACCGTCAAGCCGGACGGCACGTACTCCTTCACCGACACCCCGCCCGCCGGCGGTACGGTCACCTACAAGGTGAAGTACGCGGGCGACGCCGAGCACTCGTCGGTCAGCGCGAGCGACAAGGTCGACGTCTCCCGTGTCTCGACCTCGCTGAGCGTGAACAACAACGGCAAGGTGTACGCGTACGGCGCCGACGCGAAGTTCACCGCGCACCTCGGCACGACGTACAAGAACCGTTCCGTCGAGATCTGGGCCAACCCCTACGGCGCCGACAAGCCCAACAAGCTGATCAAGACCGGCAGGGTCGACTCCAGCGGCAACATCTCCGCCTGGGTGGACATGACCCGCGACACCGACGTCACCGCGATCTTCAAGGGCGACGCCCGGTACAAGCCGAAGACGGTCAAGTCGACCGGCTACGCCAAGGTGAAGAACTCCACCACCGTCTCGAAGAACTACAAGACCGCCAGGATCGGCTCGACGACGTACTACTGGTTCCACAAGAACACCGACCCGCTGCTCACCACGACCATGTCGTACTACACGGGCCGCAAGCAGCGCGTCGACCTTCAGGTCTACTACGCCGGCAGGTGGTACACCGCCGACGGCAGCCCCCAGTACTTCGCGCTCGGCACGAACGGCAAGTCGGCCGTGAGCCTGGACGCCCCCGGACAGTCCGGCATCAAGGTCCGGATGCGCTCGTCGTACATCAACAACTCGTCCGGCGACAACGTCAACACGACGACGTACGGTTCCTGGAAGTACCTGTACTTCTCCAACTAGCCGAAGATCAGCTGTAGTTCGGCCAGATCGTTTGCGCCGGGTGGGTGGCGGAGGCCACCGCCCGGCGTTTCCGTACCGGCGGCCTGGAACGAGGCCCAGGCCGCCGGGCCGAACCGGAGTATCGGCCCGCCGCAGTCCTTGGAGTCCCGGACGGCGACGGTGCCGGGGATGTTGCGGGCTACTTCGACGCACTCGCCGTGGGCGTCGCCGCTGCTGTAGGTGGACTTCCTGAAGTCGAACCCGGTCATGGAGGCCTACATCTCCTTGCGGATGCTGTCGATGAGTCTGACGGAGTTGCTGTGTGCGAGTCCCAGCCGCGTGACGCGATCGAACACGGCGTTGTGCTGGGCCGCATCAGTCTCGCTCTCCAGCCAGACCTTCGTCGACAACGTATCCACCTGTACGACGTCGAGGGCTCCGGGCTCGGCGAAGGACACCACGGTGAAAGCACAGGTCATGCCGGGGTGAGCTCCCGCGTCGTAGGGCACGACCTGCACGTGCACGTTGGGGAGTCGGGCGGCGTCGAGCAGGTACTCCAACTGGGCTCGCATGACGTCACGGCCCCCGACCAACTGACGTACGGCGCCCTCGTGCAGCACTGCCCAGAGCAATAGCGGGCGCTCGCCGTCCAGCCGTGCCTGCCGGGCCATCCTCGCCTCGACGAAGGACTCGATCTCGTCGAGGTTGTTCCATGCCCCGTTGCCCACGGCGAGGGCACGGGCATAGTCGGGTGTCTGCAACAGCCCGGGAACGAAAGCGAGTTGCCAGGTCCTGAGCTCCGTGGCGATGTCCTCCAGAGCCACGTACTCGATCTGCTCCTTGAGGTGCGGGTACTGGTTCCACCACCCCTTGGCCTTGCGCCGGTCCCGATCCGCCTTCGCCAGGGCGAGCAGTCGGCCGATCACGACCTCGGCCTTCTCGCCGTACAGATGGCACAGAGCCCTGATGTCGGGGTCCCGCAACGGCACCTGGCCCCGCTCGATCTTCGCGACCTTCGTGACGGATGCCGTCAACGCCTCGGCGGCGTGCGTCTGACGCAGATCGCACGCCTCACGCATGCGCAGCAGCTCTCCACCGAGCCTGCGCCCCAGGACGGTCGTGGTCGTCCGCCCGCGGTCAGGATTGTTGCCCATACAGCGAATTCCTCCCGGTGAGTCGCCCCAGTCTGTAGCCCTCGCGGGCACCTCACAACCAGGGCAGCGATATTTCTGCCTTGTTCGATTGCTGCCCATCCAAGCTGAGCGCTACCTTGAGTAGGCAACCGCCCACACAGCGAAGTCGGTTGGTGGAAGTGCACCGTGCTGCCCAGCCACACGCCGCACGGCGAAGCCACCCCAGCTGGCCCTGATTCCCCGGCATCACACAAGGAGGTGCGCTCCGTGACCGACTCCTGCCCTCCCGGGCAC
>Ga0307512_10000601_pt1 | contig 53478 bp, 61 predicted proteins | sample 14_EM_MG_FD_200267 | JGI IMG/M metagenome (GOLD analysis project Ga0307512, IMG submission 200267) | Populus trichocarpa ectomycorrhiza microbial communities from riparian zone in the Pacific Northwest, United States - 14_EM | ecosystem: Host-associated > Plants > Roots > Unclassified | place...
CTTCTAGCTTGTAAGTGGTCACCACCGGCATCGTCGCGGTCTCGGTCCCGGTCGATTGACGGCTCTGCTCACGTTCGCCGGCTTCTAGCATGTAAGTGGTCACCACCGGCATCGTCGCGGTCTCGGTCCGGTCGATTGACAGCGCTGCTCACGTTCGTCGGCTTCTAGTATGTAAGTGGTCACCACCGGCATCGTCCCGGTCTCGGTCCTGGTCGATTGACGGCTCTGCTCACGTTCGCCGGCTTCTAGAAAGTAAGTGGTCATCACCGGCATCGTCGCGGTCTCGTTCCCGGTCGATTGACGGCTCTGCTCACGTTCGCCGGCTTCTAGTATGTAAGTGGTCAGCACCGGCGTCGTCGTCGCGGTCTCGGTCCCGGTCGATTGACGGCTCTGCTCACCTTCGCCGGCTTCTAGCTTGTAAGTGGTCACCACCGGCATCGTCGCGGTCTCGGTCCCGGTCGATCGACGGCTCTGCTCACGTTCGCCGGCTTCTAGTATGTAAGTGGTCATCACCGGCATCGTCGCGGTCTCGGTCCCGGACGATTGACGGCTCTGCTCACGTTCGCCGGCTTCTAGCATGTAAGTGGTCACCACCGGCATCGTCGCGGTCTTGGTCCCGGTCGATTGACGGCTCTGCTCACCTTCGCCGGCTTCAAGTATGTAAGTGGTCACCACGGCATCGTCGCGGTCTCGGTCCTGGTCGATTGACGGCTCTGCTCACATTCGCTCGCTTCTAGGATGTAAGTGGTGAGCTGCAACTTTGTGTTGGGTTAATGGGGCCAATGTTGGCTTTTTTTCAGACAGTAAGCGGCCATCGGCAATTATGGATTGAATGTTTAGCGTTAGTGCTTATTTAGTCTACTTCTAGCGTGTAAGTGGATCTCGTGTTATGGGTGATTGGAAAGTAACGTTGGTATTGACGAGTATCTAGATTGTAAGTGGATGCTTGAAATAGTATGGTTGGTTGGAATTAATGACACCACGCTTTAGTCCGTAAGTGAAAATCTATGTTACCTCATTTGATGGGAATTATATCTTATGTTCTCTGGATTGTAGTTTGTAAGTCTACCCTCCAGCGTCCCCTCTGATTCTGGGAAAAGCATGGCTCTGATGTAGGCTGGCTTTTAGCTAGTAAGTGGAAACTCGCAATATTATGGTTGATTTGGAGAGATGTTACAGCATTTGTTGGCCCGCTTGTAGGAAGTAAGTAATCACTCGGGATCTTACAGGTTCTTCAATGTTGATAGCTCTACTTACCTTATTCGGCTTTTAGCGCGTGAGTAAACCCTACAAATCTACTGCAGGTTCTGAAGAATGATAACCCTTGCGCTCACCGCACCGCCTTGTAGATTGTAAGTGCAATGTCGCTGTTGATTTGGGACAGTGACTATACTGATCTCTGTCGGTGTCTAGCAAGTAAGTGATTTATTTATCCTAGTTAACTTGGTGAATAGCTGTACTCATATTGTCTGGTTTCTAGCGTGTACGTGTGCCTCTGAGATACCATAATTAATCGATCTATTGACAATACATGTTTGTGGATTTCTAGATTGTAAGTTCGATATTGGCGATATAATGATATAGGCAGTATGGATGACCCATGCGTATGCTCAATTTCTAGCAAGTAAGTTCACAATAAGACACCACTGTTGGCTTTGAGTAACATGATTATTCGCTCACGTCCATTCCTAGAATGAGGTTGCAGCCACCAACTCGAATCATGCGAGAGAAAACGGCAAGGAGGATAAAGATGGGGGTGGTGAGGGGAAGGGAGAGGAAGAGACTGGGGAACCAGAGAAGGAAGAGAAGAACGAGGACGGACAGGGGAATGGAAAGGAGGAAGGGAAGGGAAAGGAGAGAGAAGGGGAGAAGCAAACAAGCTGAACAATCGTACGGACCAATTCTCGGGGAGGAAAATTTGCATGGTACGCAGATTGCCTTCTAAGAGGATATGTCGCTAACCTGCCGCAGTAACGGAAGATTCAATACTGGCTTGGCTTGGCTGCAAGAACGACTGCTATTTCAATTACATATAGGACATGCACCCGGTTGCAGCTGATACCTTCAAAATAACCAGGTGCCCAAATAGCCGGTGAATTCAATCCTAATAGCGATATTGCGAGCTACCTTCCGTATTACCGTTACCCGCGTGGTGTAACATTGTTGTTCAATCATACTGTATTCACACTCTCTAGAATACGGCAGTCCCCTCCCCTGCGGACGACCGGCTAGGTGGGGGAGATCCCCTTCACCTGTGTATTTTAAACAAACGAAACCAGATCATAGCTAATCTGCTGTAATACTTACGCCGGATAGATTTTGGGGTTAGATGCCACGTGCATTGTCGATCCGGGTGTCGTAACGCGGGCGTTACCGAACAAACGAAATGATCTACCACTCCTGCTATTCCTGGCAGTCGAAAACCCTCTTGTCCGTGCACAATGTATGCAGGGTCACCCCTGCTGTAGATCTCCCACCTGCATCAAGATGACGATCGCGCGCGGCAGATCCCGGACAGAGCCCCGCGAACAAATAAAAAAATCCACCCTTTCGCCAACGACGGCCACAACGTGGGGTAAGGAGTTCGGACTATACAATGGAGTGGCTGAAATTTTCCCAGTACAGTGTGAATCATCATGGATCCGCTGTGTTCATTACCATTTGAGAATGTTTCAACGTCTGCATTTTCAGTACCAAATTCCTACATGGAGTATTGACTCTATCACTTCCCTTCTCGCTCAAAGGCAGTCGAGAAATGTTAAATTTTGCTGTGAATTTTAAAACATATTTATCGTCGGCTACTCTGAAATGACTTTATCCTTAATAAACCTCGAGTACATGGTAGAACAGGGGAAAAAAACTCCACCAATCCGAAAAAATAGTTCCCCCACATGCATTGTATCTATCTTGGCTTACTCTCCACTGCCGCCCTTATGCATACCGCCTACCACTGTTGAAGGATCATGGTTGAGTTGAAAGACCATAAAGTTCTCGACGGAGGACGTCCTATCTTCATTAGCAAACCTCCTCTCATTCTCTCCGAGTTTGAGCAACACTTTCCCCTGCAATTGTAGAAGTAATAAACGCCGTTGCTGGCGTGATATCAACATTTATGCCCAGCGACGTATTCGTCAAGATTCATAGAGTTCCGCGACAGGAATAAGTAGAAGCGTGAGCACCTAACCCTTAATGCCTGGCAGTGGAGCACGCCATCACCTAATCGGGGAAGCGGGAGGTTGAAAGTAAATTCCGAATGGTGTCGCCATGAGAGGGAAAATATTCGGCCAGAGAGGTGGTATGTACGCACAACTAGTCAAGCGGTATGAATGCGCCGATAGAGTTGTCAGGATATCTGACTAGACGAATGAGGAAAGTTCTGATTTGATAGTTTCCTCTACCACTAAAACATATTTTCCAGACCCAGCCCAATAACTACAGGCACCACGACCACACCGGAACCGTTATTACCGGCCACCGCATTCCACGGGAGGCTGACTCAAAATTGGAGGGTTTGGAGCAGGGTTCCCCGTGGTTCGGCGGCCTCAACTCTTTCAGAGCGCGCAATCGTCGTCCAGGGCGGGGCATATGTAGAGACATCTAAAGCCCTGGCGGAGGTTGCCGCGCCCTATCTCGGGGTTTTTTAGATTGAAAACTACTCATTTCATAACAGATTACATAGCATACAACTCTCGTCTCCAAATACTAAGCACAGGAACCTTGTAACAGGTATGGATGAGCTCAAATTCGAGTAAGGCCAGTCACCATAGCATCATTCGTTTCACCCAACTATCACTCGGCTTACATGCTGCCCAAAAGTCCGTCAGTCCAAAACCCTCCGGACGACAAATCGTAGTCTGGGATGGGGTAGACAAGCGCCCGCTCTGGACGGACTTTTGGGAAGCCTAGTTTGGAGGATTAATGCTACGTGGATCACAGCACTAGTATGCACAATCATAAAGAGACTATGCGCCTAGATGTATCTCAACTCTATGAAGCTGGAGAAACTCTATATTCACTTCGAGGAGGACACTCACGTGAAACCAAACCGACAGGATGATGACCAATACTGTTCTAATGTGTAGAAGCCACAGGTCTCCGACGAATATTGAAGTATGTATCGGGTGGAAGATCTGCAACGTGGGCGAAAGATCAGAAAATGGATATCTCGACTCCGTTGGTAGAGTTTATTCAATCTACGGCAGTCTTGTAGAGTTCTACAGACTGTTGCATATCCGGTAGTGCCAAAGGCGGCAAAAGGCGTGCAACTGTCGCCACTCTCTTGTACTATATATCTCGAGTTTTTCCCTTCTCTCTTCTTTCCGTACCATAGTATATATACACGATTCTCCCTATCAATTTGCAACAGAGACTGTTGCATATATGGATCGCCTTCTGTACATACAGCTTATGGGCTTCAGCTGGGCTGATGGGGATCATGATCTCATGATGATGATGGTCGTTCCATCCAGACTCAGCTGGAGATGCCAGCTGAGTGCGCATGCATGCGTACAAGGCATACTCTGAATGCCGTATATAAGACCACACAAACTCCCGTAGTTTAGAACATACAAGCTTCTCTAGCAATCAGTATTTCAACAGAGACGTCTCGAGATCCCATATATAGTATGCTCTGCCTCTGCCGAGAGTGGTGAAACATTTGTGCAGAATACTTCTTCAGAGACCCTGGAGCCAACTGCAAGACTTATTATTCAGCCATGACAGAAGGCTTAACCCCAGATTCGCTACAAGTAACATCATGGCAAATGTGATTAGCTGAGAGCAGGAAACTATTTAGATGCATTTGGGCGCGAGATACCTCGAGACCTTGAGTTCTATTTGGTAGCTTCTTGCAGTAAAATACACACCATCTACCAGCCTAGCTACTTGCGGTGGTATTCAAATGGTACAATTACAATCTTGCCGTAAATGTAACTTCCCTGCGAAGCACGTCATTTATTCTCGTTAAAAAACAAAGTAATTCATTTGAGGCAGCCGTGCGAATCTCGTCTGTTAATACATCACGTGGTCACCTTGCTGTCCTCCGACAATAACCATATCTAGAGTAGTAACGGCCATCATACACTTTCATCGGTCAGCAGGTGATCGGCTTTTCCGGACCGCAGTGCTGGAGGATAGATGTACTTGTGACTGCCATTTTGAGGCTGAAAGCTATCGTCTACTCCCACTCGGGTGTGTCATTATTGGTATTAGTAAGTGACCTGCAGAGCAGATGCACTTGCTGCTGAAGTGCACTTGTAGGTGGGTATGGAATTTCCGACCTGTATCCTGCCCGAATGAAGTGGACTTGATTTCGGTCCTCTTCTACCGCCGGTTGCCTCTCAGACACACTTGGAAGTGCGTTTGCGCTCGGACAGACTTGCCAACTCTCTTTCCGTTGGTACACTCGTCTTTTACGACTTCTTTAGTACTTCGGTAAGTAGTAATGTCACCTTCGAGTAATGATCGTCCGGTAGAAGTTTGCAAACTCTGACCGATTCGCCACCGTCGTAATATTAATCCGATCCGACTTCTACGCCGTCGGGAGAGATTACGAATGTCGGGAAGCTGACGTTCTTCTCGGCGTTGTAGTAAATACTCTAGTCATTCCTAAGTATCTTATATCTCAAGTACATATTTTTTTTAGTTGTGTAACTGAGTGAGATGAGTACTCCGCAATAACTGGTACTTAACGAGCTAGCTACTGCCAAATGCCGTGAAAAGAACGCCGGCACCAAAAATTGATCTTCGGTACTACTCACATGGTTTCAACAAAAACGGCCAAGAAACTATGTTTTGAAAGAATAAAATTTAATGCCTAAAAGCATATTGTTGCATAAAGAAACAGATAGTTATCGACAGTCGGTCATACCTTCCCACTCGCGATCGAGAAAAACGTATGGTATATACAAGATTTCAAATTCATAAACTCTATGGAATACCAAAAACAAAACCAATTACGAATTAGTATCCAAGATCTTCCAACCAAAACGTTAGTCGATTTGACCTATAAAAATATCAGCTGACAAATTAGAGGCTAGAGAGCTATCTTACAATATATAAGACCTCAGACACAGACGATGGCTCGAAGATGTTAGTGCGACCGGTTGCGGAGCAGCACGACCGTGGTCTCATGGTTGTTCGCGGCCGCCCGACGCAGCGCGGCCCCTCCGTCGAAATCCTGAGTACCAATGCTGGCGCCGCGATCGAGCAACAACAGGACAGTGGCTTTATGCCCGCCCCCGGAAGCCGAGTGCAGTGCGGTCGATTCGTCCATATCCTGGGCCTCGATGCTGGTGCTGTAGTCAAGTAGCAGTCGGACTATAGCTTTGTTTCCGCAATTAGCGGCCCAGTGCAGTGCTGTCTAATTGCGGGAATCTTGGGCCTCAGTGGCGGCGCCACGGTCCTGCAGCAATCGGACCGCTGCCTCGTGAGAGTCTTGGAATCAATCTTTGTAAGTCTTCGAATCATCTCGCCAGTATCGTGGCATCAGGTGGTGAGGCAGGAATTGTCGATTACGCAGTTTATATCAATCGGAGAAATCAAAGGTGAAGGGGTCGATCGGAGTTTGGTGTATGAGTGCTGCCGAAGACCATGTCATTTTAAGAATGCTACCCTAGGAAGTGCCCGGAGTTTCCCCGTACACACCGGATTTTATTTCCCATGGGGAAGTTTCAATAAATAGGTTTTGGACATGTGATGTGATGGGAGATAGAACTGTAAAGCGCCTGAAGGGTGGAGTTGATATGGAGTAATACTCCATAAACTGACCGGTCACTTTACAGGCAGTAGTTCCTGGCTCTGTTAAGTGACTGGTCAGCTCACTGAGTGCGTGCACTTGGAGAAGAGACCAGTCAGTTCAAGGAGCTTATTTAGTCCGTGGTTTGACTAATTACTTTGAAGTAATGTCCTCTGTGAACCAAATAGAACACTAAGTATCGCCGCTTAGTGGAGATTTGTTAAGGATCTTAATAGTCCGTCCGTCAGTCTTTTAGGTCTCCACGTCGCCGTCAACTCTCGAGCAAGATATTACAAGGCCAGTGCCCGATCAAGGTGACGGGGGGTGACACGTTCACTTGTAGTAGTTATGCAAGTACTTCGATTAAGACACAGTGAGGTAGACTCTCCCATCAACTGGGTAGGTTATAGTGTGAATTATGTACAACGATGAATTTGAGAGGCGTTGGATAACATCACTGAGTCGTGATGCATCACTCGTTTCATGTATCCATCACTCAGAAGACTACCGGCACCTACAGTCCCGCAGTCTAAAAACCCCAGGACGGCAAATTATTGTCCGGGCCAGGGCAAGGTCTTTTTCCTGGACGGGACGGACTGTTGTCACCCCTGGAATTTGCTGCCACGAAAACGGATTGCAACTCACTGTTCAATCGCCTACCAATTCTTCCACTTGTAGTAACTAGACAAAAGGGGAAAGGTCAGATTGGTAGTCATCATTACCACTCAGTAATTGGCCTCGAACCAGGCTCTCAATTGCACTAAGATGAATATGGAAGTGACAAAAAGGGAATAGTGTTACAAGGGAATGAAGTTGTGAGAGAGAGCCTGGGGACATCGCTCCACACAAAGTTCATAGGTCAACCTGGTGAAAATTTCAACACCACCGGTTTAAGCTGGGTTTGCACGGAAAGAAGAGTTTAGGGTGAAGGAAATACAGTTTGTATGGGGCACTAAGCAAGTCAGGCAAAATTTGTGGTGTAAAGTGACTGGGTCAAGCTAGTAACAATCTGGATCAGCTTCGAATTAAGGCTGCAGTGAGTGCCCATGTGGTGGAATTCCACCTCATGCATACGGCCCAGGCGCCTTATTAGGGGCGTGGGCGCGTCCAGCGCCCACACCTAACAAGCCGCTAGCGGGGCACCTCGTAGCCACACTCCCGCCAGAGCCACCTCCCCCACTCCCAGCTCCCACATCTATTCAACTTTGAGTTCAATTCACTCCATGAGTTTTACTTTGACCAGGATATTGTTTATATATGAAATGTAGTTAACAAGATGCTCTTTCACTTGCTTGCCTCCTCTTTTAGTTTTCTCTAATATTCAAGGAGTTGTTGTAGATAAAGTACAGTGGCTTAGAATATACTCAGCACTGCTGATGCTGCTAAGCACTGCTTAGCACCACTGGTATTTTGCATCAGGTAAATTATTTCTACCTGATGCTTAGATACATGTTGTATACCACCAGGTAAATCTTTTCTACCTGACTGTAAAGTGCATCTGTGATGAGTGACAGCTCATGACTCAAATGTAGTGACCTGAACCAGTTCACAGACAGTTCTAGTATCTGCCCAAGGATAATGTGGAATCTATCTACATATAGTAGAGCTACTCTATGCAAAAGGGCATGGAATTTGACTAAGAATCGGCAGACTTATGGGGGTGGTTAGTAGGTGGGCAGGTGGAAAAGAAGGACTACCTACCCTACTTGATTTCTCCACCAATTCTAGTTGGAATTCAGTGCCCTTGCTGCCAGTATCTCTTATGCATAGCAGAAGACTATTCAGGGTCAGCTTGGCGATTTCTAAATTGTGTAAAATGTCACTTGGGCAAATATTCCCTCAGCTATACTACTGTAGAGTGTCTCCCAGTATTGTAACTTCAAAATTGTATCTATTACAACAACCACCCATCCAAATATGCCAAGACCAGTACCAATTGACAGCCAGCAAGCCATATATGCTCTGATATCATCACCAGCAAATTTATTTTACAATTGGTGATAAAACAGGGGAGTCAAAAGAAAGACAAAAAATCCGCCAGCTTCATGGACTCTCACTCACATTTTCAACTTGCTCAAAATTGGTCCATTTGGCTTGATTTTTGGATGCATATGTAGGTCTTGCAGTTACCTATCATACTGCAGTCTCCGAGCTTCTCTCCATTATGTTGTTGTTGAGTAACTTGCAATTTTGAAAAAATACCGGGATTTCTTAGTGCAGTGCAAGGCGCCCTGCTAACGGCTTGTTAGGTGTGGGCACCGGGCATGCCCACACCCCTAATAAGGTGCCTGGGCTGTATGCATGAGGTGGAATTTTGGTGGAGTGATGTCTCCAGGCCCTTTCACTTCACTTTTTTTCACGGTCTCAATTTCGATCAGACTCACCATTTCGGTTAGTGTAAAATCATGTGAGATCAAGGGCCGGGGTACGAGGCCACTCGGTAATATTATCCCGGTTTCAGTCTAATAACACTACCACGATCTCTACCACACCCCGTTATAATTGGTCGCTGGATTTCGCAGACCACTTACGCAAAATCGCTGGATTTTGAAGGAATAGAACTAAGAGAACCACAAATGGCGGCTTTATGCACAATCCCATAAAGACCATTCACTCTGATCTATCTCAATCCTATAAATCGAAAGAAACTGTTCGCTCTCGAGGGGTGCTTACGTGAAGTGCAACCGAGAACACAACGACTGATACTTTCTTAATGGGTAAGAGCCACAGGTTTCTGATGTGATATTAGGGCAGACTCTTTGCTCTCTATTAAATATTGTTCCACGCTAGCGAATGATTTCTTTATTTGTTGTGGGCGGGTAGTTAGATAGAATGGGGAAAGAGTTTTTAAATACTCAGCTCCCGGGTATTTATCTAATGTAACTCAAGTGTCACTATCATCACATGAAGAGCACGACAGAAACAGAATCTAACTAAGGCCAGCGCTAAACCGAAACGTGTTAATTTCTAGCGGCGCAACAACGCCAATTAACGAACTGCATGGTAGATGGATTTTACTAATTTTCTGCGTTGCAACTTGATGACACCACTTTGCCAACGTGGCTATTGATCGTCATATTCCACACAAAATTCGTCAGGCCCAGTTCATCATAGGTGTTGTCGCTGGGATACCACATTACTTTGAAACATGTTCTGACCAGGAGAGCTAAGGCCTAATCAGCTCGATCTCGGCTCCACTAGATAAAATGCTTTCATGAAGACTATATAGGCCTGATCAGGGATTCCCCACATACAAATAAAGGTCACATGTCACTGCTACCACGACTTTGCCATTGGGACTAGTGGCGGAGATACTTCGGTTGTGTTAACATATTATTACAGACTTTCACGAGCCGGATAAGATTAATGCACGTGGCGCTACCGTATCCGGTAGTCCTACTCTGGATAAACATCTACGGAAACGAGTCTTATTTGTTTTATTGACTTTTATTAAGGCGTAACAGTTTAAAAATTCTTGACATCCAAGGTATACCCGAGATTGTGATTCAATGTAAGTAGTGATTGATACCACCTTACCAAAGTAGCTCTGCAGTGATGCTATCATCCACCTGCATCCATCCTATAGGGACTACAGTTAATGTTGCTGGCTGTGCATATGTCAAACAACTACACCTGTACCCAGAAGCCGCACAACACCCTAAAATATAATCGGTGTCTCCTGTACATTCCTTCTGAACAACAAACTACTTTCTTTTCATTATCTGAGAGTTGCAAGATTTTCCTTTCCGATGACAGTAGTACAAGCCATTGTTAGCGTGATACTAGCATTTCTAGCATGTAACTTCTTCATCCAGAAGTTCCGCGACAGACACAGAGAGGAAAAACAGAAGAGCGCAGAGTTCCTTCCAAAGTCGCAAGATCTAGCTGCGGAGAGTGAACCCGCCAACTCGGAGGTGAAGAGCCAGCGGAAGGTTAAACGCAAATACCGGGATGGCATTGCTACAATTAGCGAGATATTTGGTAAAGGGGGTGATGGTATGTACCCACTGCAAGGCATAGAGGATGCATATGGCGATCTGATGGTGGATAACTTACTAGATATCTCAAGCTCCTCCTTCCTCAAAGTAACCCTCGATATAAATGAGAATCTGGTCAACACGATCCGCTTTGTGATGCACGGAAAGAAGGATATACTCTCGGCTTCCGAGTATGTGAAACGCAAAATTATATCGGGCCGCAGGAAGTCCGGGAAGGTGGATGCTGGGGAAACACTCACCGGACAATTGCAGCGCAAGTTACAGGCCACCTCTATTCCGCGGTTCCGGACACTGCAGGCAGCATCAAACAGAGCAACTAAACCAGCAGCAAAAGCGACATTACGGGTAGTGACTAAATCTTTACCGAGCGCGGCACCACCGACTACACCCATTACAGCAAAAAGAACGACAGCACAGACAGTGACTGAATCAGCGCAAATAACATCAGCACAGGGGGCGGCGAAACCGGGATCGGGCGCAGCGCCACCGATCACGGTCACTATAACAGTAAACAGGGCGCCACTGGTATCAGGCACGGCACCATCCACAGCAAATGAAACTGCAAGGACGAACTCGGTGCCGTCAGCTTCAAAACCAACAACCTCTACACAAGTACGAACACCTTCGCAAACCCGAACACCAAAACCAGAAGCAGCGGTAGAAAATGCGCCAGCCGTAGGAGCATCAGTATTCGCCAATAGTGTCAACGGCCCAGGTAGGGATCGGTCCAGACTGAAATCGCCCAGGTCCAGTCCAATCCAGTCCGACCCTCGTGCTAGACCGGATCGTATTGAGCCCTACCTCAGACCGGAACCATCCACCAAAAGCCCTGTTACGGAACCGCCAACACTGGAACCACCCGGGTCCATTCCAATCCAGTCCGACCCTCGTGCTATACCGGACCGTACTGAGCGCTACCTCAGACCGGAACCATCCCACAAAAGTCCGGTTACGGAACCGTCCAGACTGGAACAATCCGGACTGTTGGCATCATTGGTATTAGACCCGGCGGCAGAACGGTCAACGTCTCCAGAGCAAAGGAATTACCCTCATCTACGTGATCTGATTCTCAGGAGCGTTCAATTGCGCCCCAAGGACCAATCTGTATGTTCGCCCAATTGTTCAACATTCGTCCTGACAATTAGACCTAGGTTGAAGCATGGGTCAAGCAAGCAAAACTCTATTATGATGATGCGCGACAACATAAGAACAGCGGAATATTAGATGAAGCGTATGTGAAATATATGTCGGCATCAAACATTATCATGGGTGTGATTCCACGTTGCATTGGGTTTGTGGCCTTCTGCAACTCCGATAAAGACAGCCGCAGAAGTTTTCAAAATATGGTGGAAGTAAGTAGTCCCAATATCGTTCTGCACATGTCGTTAGTTGCTGATAGGCGCTATTCTGTAGAACATAGAAGAACGAATAGCTGAATTCAGCGGAATTTCGGGAGAGATCACCAAAGACAATAAAGCTTGCCAAGTACGACCAAATAGTGGGGTGACCTACGCAACCCTGTACTCGCAATCACTTTGCGATTTACGATGGTACTATTTTTGTGCTTGGACTACTTGGGAAGCTTCCATCAGGTTCCAGTCCAACTTGTTGGAAGATTGGTTGGCGATGGCCGGGGGTTAAATCTGACTACTCTACCTCGGCAGAAAGCGAGTGAGAAGGCGGGGTCGCATGTGGCCCGACGATGAAATGTGCGGGGTGAGTTAGAGCGTCTGGGGATGGTGGTGGATAAATTGTGGCGCGATAACAGTGCCGATGAAGTATCGGACACTAATTATATTTCTGCGTTACCGATTTTGTTTGGACATTTTCAATGAAGAAATTCTGTGAATAGATCGTCGCAACCGCGTCCACCACACGAAAACAATGCGCCCATCCACTCCACCTCCACCACCCAACCCGCACAAAGAATGGGATACACCTGCTCGTGTACGTGTTTTAACTTTGCTTGAAACCGGTCTCTCACAATCCGAAACTTATCGGAGCACTGGTGTTTCTCAACATACAATTTCTCGCTGGAAGAGTCAAAATACACAACCACGTCGCACAGGAACTGCACGTTTAGAACGACCACGAATTCTCACACCCAAAAATATTCGGCGGCTTATACGTATTATAAGAAGTGGATAGGAAGGGCGACGACTAAGCTGGAGAAAATTAGTGCGATGCAGACCTTCACAACGTGTCACCAAAAACAATCAAAAGGGCTCTAGAGCGAGAAGGTTACACGCGTTGCAAGGCATGCAAAAAACCTTTTATAAACTGTGCCAACCAGCAAAAACGACAAGAGTATGCACATACACATCATACGCATACAGTTCTATACTGGCAAAAACATATGTATTCCGATGAGTGTACTTTAATACGTCGGACGGTGGTTCGGGATGGGTAACACGACTACCTAGTGAACGTTACATGACCACTGTATGCAGCACACCTTCCACTTAGGACGTAGTTCAGTTATGGTATGGGGAGTAATATCATACAACTGGAAGCCACCATCAGTTTTTATCAACGGTACTGGAAAGGTGCTCCAGCTTAAGACTACAAAATACAAATTCTAGAACCGATTGTAGCACATGCATTTTCTGGCCACCCCGAGCTTGGATTTACACCAAAAGAAAGCTCTCAGTATGTTGAAGACCAAGCTCCAATCCATGGCACAAAGCGGGTCCTGGTTGATAACAAAAAGAATGTGAAGATTCCACTACATCACCGTCCCCAGGTATCACCAGATCTCAACTCTTTTGAAAAATTTTGGAGGATTATGAAGCAGCATATTAAAGTTTGCCAAGAGTTCCCTAATACTGTTACAAAGATAAGGGAGGCGATTCAGGAGGAGTGGGACAATTTGGTGCCTGCCGATTGGAATAAGTTTATTGATAGCATGCCTGAAGGATTGTGCAGCTGAAGCTGCGAAAAGGCATGCAAACTCAGTTTTAAATTTACACAGTAATACTAGATGTATTTAGTTTTATCCCTCAAGCTGTCTTTCGTATTCTTCTTTTGTTGTGGAGTAATTGTAATTTTTGTGTTGTAGTTGTGTTGTCGCGTGGCGATCTATTCGCGACTTTTGTCCCCCGCCTCATACACGTGGGACGAGTTACCTGTAGCTAGAATGTAATGATACCCAGGCGTGAAGACTACCGAGCGGCCGATCTGCTGATTGGCGGGTTGATCAGATAAGATTCATAACATGGAGGCCGCCCCAGATGCCAGTAATAATTGCCTTGCATAGCGCCTAAATCAGCATGCAGGGATAGAGCATAGTGTACCGTAACATCTGGTCTCGATCAACACGTATACACCGAGTGCATACAGCTTGCATAATAACTAATTGTTGTTTCTATTCGCCATGACGATAAAAGCAACGTATTCGGTTACCGGTTGCAAGCTGCATACACTAAAAAAAGTAAAACAAGTGCGACCGCATAATACGGTTAATGCGCTGTTTGTGCGTTGGCGGAGTTGTGGGCTACGTCGGGAACGACAAAGCTAGGTTTATCTTCGAACAGCCAAAACTCAAATGCAGAATCGTTAATTTAATTTCCCTCCTACAGTACCGGTATACGCCCAGTTTTCTTTGATTTGCTGCAGTTTCTGCCCTCCGCTCATCGGTCGATCGATATCAGGATGAGAATTTCTGTAGTTAAACGGCTGCGTTGAAGGCAGCCATGAAAATAATCGTAAATACCGAAGTATCACACTTGTAGGGTGGCTCTATGATTAACGCTGTTAAAATCGGACTGGCTACTCGATCATCTGTCAGGCGTCTAAGAATATAAATCTAGAGTAACTTTCGCATCTGTTCGATGATGATAATAATATATGATATTTGCGTATAATCAGATGAAGCTCTAAGAACGGTAGTTGCTCAGAGGAACTAAAAGAAAGTCTATCCTCAGGATACCCCAATCCAATACGGACTTATTAAATCCGTTCTAGTGTCTGGATGATTTTCATTCTCTCCCTTATCATATCATCCATCATCTCCATCTGCCATATACAGGTACTCATATGACAAGTGGCCAGTACTATCATATCGATGAGGAGTGGTTTGTTAGATGTATAATGATAGCGAAGCTTGATTGTGTCTATATAATCGAGGCCCAGCGGGCCGTATACATATGATCACCCGTATGCGTATGCATCCGTATTAAGCTAGCGGTGACGTTCACATAGTATTTTAATACAAGCCGTATTCCCATACAAGCCATATCCTCATACGAGACGTAACTCCGAGACTGCAACAGATCATCCATGTATATATGCAGCATAGTGAGATACTGTAAGGCGAGTGATAAGAAATGATTAGCTAGACCGTGGCGGTAGGTAATGACGTCATCTCCATTTCACTCCAGAGTAGTGTCATATGAGGTCATTCGAGAGAGAGGCTTTCGCTTGAAGTGAAGATGCTGAGGCTTCGATCGAGATGAACTTGATTAGGCGAGGTACCTAGATTAAGTATCTAATAAAGGATCTTAGTTAACTAGGTTATGTGACGAGTCGATCAGATAGTGGGCCGTGCTCGGAGGAGAATAGAACGTACCTTTTTCTCTCCACTTTGTCCAATTCATTGAGTAGCTTGGATACTTCGGGACAAAGAGGCGGTGCCGTAAGTATCTAGCGGCCGTTCAAGGTGAGCTTTGCTAGTCAAGGTAGCGCCCTCCCGCATCAACTGCAGTGTTCTCGGGATGTTTTTGTTGCAAGCTAGAACATACCAAACCATGTGGAAATTCACCAGCAAATTCTTTACTTCCGCCGGACGGCGAGCACCACATTTAATTCATATCTTTGATCATGCTCTTACAGTTCTTGCTCGTTTCAAATCCGGTGTGCCAAGTGTTGGTGTCAGTAGATACTCTTGACGTTTCCGAGTTATCCGCTTGACTTCTGTCACCTTCTGGCTGCACTTTGGTTGCCTTGCAGGTGCACGTGTTCACGCTTGCGTTCCGGTAGGCTCCAGGCCGACTCTTCCCTAGTTGCACTCGTTTCCGACTTTTGTACGTGGTAAGCGGCAACTTAACTTTCGCGTAATTCACCTCCGGAAGAAGTTTCCGTGCTCTGACCGATCCTCTATCGTTGCACTCCGACCCCACCTAGTCCACCGGGATAGATTATGACCCTTAAGAAGCCTTCTTACCGGATCCGTTCTTGACATTGCCGTATAAGCCACCACCTGAGTAGCCAGATGAAGGAACTTTCGTCAGGACTACTTTCAAACGAGCTGCTGCAGTTACCCGTCGTACGGTAATATTTCGGCTTTGCTTGTATTTATCCGCGGTAGATTTGTGGTACTAACCGTTGCCATCGCCGTTGTGAGAGACTTACGAATAAGAGATCGTCGGCACGTGGGCAGTGAGCATGATGCAGCCGCTCAAGGTGCGGCGAGCTTCGCTCTATTGTGGGGAAGAAGCTGTTCTAGTTCATTCACGGAGGCGCTTCCTCCGCGGAGTACCTAGTCAGTTCACGGAGGCCCACCTTCCTTGAATGAACCGTCCGTTGATGGAGTCCGTACCCCACCTCCGTGAACTGACTAGTTCGTTCGCGGAGTCAACAAAAACTTATAACCAGTGGGCTCGCTCTTCCCTCCGACACGTGCTTTTACATCCACAGTCGTATACAAACAACTGCAGAACAATAATGGACACTGAAAGGAAAAACCGAAACGAAATAGTAAACAAAGATTGCCGCCTGGACTCTCCCGTTCTTGGCCGGACGCCCTCTACTGGGTGTAGAGTCGAAAACAAAGAACTTAAAACAAACACAATATATGCATGGTGCGGGAGGGTGGGTTGATGCTAAAGGCACTGCTTGCCCAACCTCTGCCCCTCTGCCCCTCCGCTCCTCCTATATACTCCTCTCCTTGCTCCTGACTTCCTCCTGCTCTGCCTCCAACCCAAACTCAAACTTAAGCTCAAGCTCAAGCTCAAGCTCTATCTCAAACTCAAACTCAGGGTTTACCTCCGGCCGCCCCCAGCCATCTGTCAGGCCTCACCCACCAATTTGCTTCCACTAGCCCTTGGTCAAGCTGTACCATATACTCTATACATCATCGTGATCCCTACAATCGGATGCGTCTTGGATGTCCTGACGCAACTACAATTACACTGTGCTCCATGGCATTGTTTGAAACCGGCTCATCTTCCTCATTTCCCTCCTCATTGCCCTCCTCATTGCCCTCCTTCTCTTCCTCTTCCTCCCCGAGAACCTCCTCATCCTCAGTATCCACTTCTGTCACATCAGTGCTATTATTGGCAGTATCCTCCGCAGATGTGGGATCAGTATGCGCGCAAGCATCTCCTTGTGTATTCGCTCAACAGCGTTTTTGATTGGGACCTGGCTCTGGTGGAACTGATCTTGTATTTCGTTCGAGATTGAAAGTACCTGACGGTGCAGCAGAAGCTCCAGTATTTATGCACTGTGCACCACCATCTCGGCCATGGCAATGAAGTGTGCACTCAGCTTTTGCTTTGAAACAGTTGCAACGAACAGTAGTGCGGTTGCCTTTACACCTTGAATGTACTGAATTGCGCTGCGCTGAATGTACGCGGTTGCACTGATTGAATTCAGCTGGATAGAGCCAGCAAAGTGTAGGTACATGCCAGTGCGTTCACACACATGCGTGCAGAGTAGAGTATTTGAAAAATTTGACTGACTCCGTGGATGAACTAGTCAGTTCACGGAGGTGGGGTACGGACTCCGTGAACGGACGGTTCGTTCACGGAAGGTGGGCCTCCGCGAACTGACTAGGTACTCCGCGGAGGAACCGCCTCCGTGAATGGACTAGAACATCATTCTCGGTCTTTGATTGGTGAGCACCATATTGTAAATCCTTTCCGCATTAACGATCTTGTAGCCCGTTCTAACGTGTTCCAAAGGCCTTCCTAATAGGTTTATAAAGTGGATATTATGGTAAATAGAGGCTGTTACTTTGTGATGGAGATTGTTGATTGAATCTCTGCTTCAGGCTTATATAAACAGTAGTCCGTGTATGCCTTTGCGCATACATATGCACTCAGCTGTCTGTCGGTATCGAGTTGGATCCCATAAGCCCGTACATCTGCCATGGCTGAAAGTCTATATATAGTAATAGAGGTGTTTGTTCGTTTGTTTTTTAATTACACTACAGTCACTCTATCTAGAGGATGACAGAGCCTGCTTTCCCACCCCTCCGGATGGCCGGCTAGATGGGGGAGATCTCCTTCCTGGACCCTTCTTGCACGCAACAGAGGTGTTCCACTACGGAGAGGAGAACCGTGTACACGTTGCATATGGTGCCTGAACAAAATCGAAGGAACACCTGGAGGTAGCGATTGGGTGAACTTTGTTATGCATATGGATGAAATGATTGAGAGAACTTCGAGGCCATAATGCGTAAGTCTATCAATATATGTACAGATACTCAATCTGGATGCAGCCTGTACTTGAGTGCAGTCGGAAGAGCACCATTGTTGTAACTCATAGAGGTACTTGAAGCCTGTGATAGTATGAATTTGGAGGCCACAATAGAGTGGACCAAGAGATGCACTTGGAAGCAGTGAACGAGCAAGTTTGGAGACATATAACACAGTAGCTTTCCAGTTAGTTTGAAGTTGCACATTGAGGCTGTGATTAACATCGGTAAAAGTGCAAATCGACTATAGGCTGCGCTACGCGCACACGCGCACATGCGCAGCTCATAGCAAGCTTGCCTTGGACCCCTGCGCGACGCGCAGCCTATAGTCATCTATAGTCGATTCATCGAGATGTGCGCGTGGGCCTATGGAACTATATATGGCTGCCGGCCAGAGATGGACCTATACCTGTCTTTACTGCCTGCAGTCTTCGCTGTTATACCGGTACTATACACACTATCGCTGCGAGTCCGCATGAGAGCCTGCTGGCGATTGAAATCCTGCTCTAGAGCCTGCTTGAAAGCCTGCTTGATAGCCTGCTTGATAGCCTGCTTGATAGCCTGCTTGATAGCCTGCTTGATAGCCTGCTTGATAGCCTGCTTGATAGCCTGCTTGATAGCCTGCTTAATAGCCTGCTTAATAGCCTGCTTGAGAGAGCCACGCTTTTTTTTTGTTTTAATCAGACTGTATTCACTCTAACTAGATTGTGACAGCCCCTTAATCCCCTCCGCCTCCGGGCTGGCCGGCTAGATGGCGGAGCTCCACTCCTGCTACCCGTCGTCCCCTTTTGACAAAAGAAAGGATGCATCTAAGGAAGCGATCGATGACATAAAAAGGAGATGAGATGACATGAAATCAAATCCCAGAAGGGGAGACCACGGGCTCTTACTCCTCCACCCACTTGGGCGGGAACTTCCCGACATCCGTGGCCACCAGGAAGTCCATCACCACTGTATTGCACTTCTCCATGGAGAGCAACTCAGAGACTTGCAAGTGTCGACATCTACCTGCTCTCCATCTCGTCGCTTTCCCCACCCCATGTGAGAGCGTTTTTTGCTGGTCTCTCCATCGGCTGCAGTGGCAGAAGAGGTGTTCCTGCATCTGGGGCTGGGCCGCCGCCCTGCCTCCGCCGCAGCACCACGAACAATTGTTGTATCGCTGTCCGGACCATTTCGAATACGTGCCCCCTGGAACATTCCCGGACATCAGTCGGTAAAATCTGGCAGTCTGTGACTCCACACTATTCAGTGGGATGGGTCTCTTGCTCCAAGCTTTGCCATTCCGCCTGTAACCGTGATGGTTGCAGCACTAGTCAGCCTCCCACTTAGCCTTCTCCGCAGTCCTTGCTATTGGAATTCATCCGGTCCGATTCACGGCCAAGGTGTACATGCGTTCTGGTACTGTGCCTGGTTAGGGGTGTTGCTGTGCTAGATTCGCTGGGCTGTCTGCTTCCTCATTTCTGGGGATTCCAGTGCGCCCTGGGCCCAAGTCAATCTCTGTTTCAATACCAGCCTTCCAAACGGTCCTTGTGTTCTGGTCAACCCACCTGGGTGGGGGATACCATGATCCAGGATCCAGGTATTCCGTTTGTCAGATGGCTGCCTGGGAGTCAGTGATGTCAACCGTCCCGTCGGACGGCCGGGGACGGTGAGCCGTCCGAGATTTCCCCCGGACGGACGGGACGGCGCGAAGGCCGTCCGTCCCGTCCATACTCCACAATGACGGCATGACCGCCGGGGACTTGCCGGGGACGGTGACTGTGCCGTCCCCAGCAGTCATCCACCGTCCCCGGCCGACATCGGGTGGTAAGGGTATGAATATCAGGTATCGAGCATCGAGGATAGCAGGATGTATAGGAGTCAGTTACAATACTTGATACAATGGACTGGGTATGACTCCCTGACTTGCGAACCTGCAAAGTTTGTGGATGGTCTGCAAGCGGTGGATGAGATCCACCAACAATACCCAAAGAAACCAGGGCCATTGGAAAATGTTCTCGGAGGACCTCGAACCTAGGAGGGGGATACTGCCACGGTATGAAGAGATACAGAGTTAATTAGAAGTAGGATTGGGAATTTGGCGGTGGTGTGGAAGGAATTGAATTACGGAAAGAGGGAGACTTTGGGAGAAGCGGAGGAACGCAGTGAGATGGTGGCGGTATAATTTGTTACGATAAGGAAATAGTTGGGGTGTTGCGATGTCGGATGATGTGGCGTGGTTGTACTGATAAGAAGTTATGATGATGGTGTGTAAGATCATAGGATGAGGTTTGGATGGTACATCGGAGCATGGGGAATGATTCGAGGGTGGCAGACAAACTGTATATAAAGAGAGTGGTGTTGGTGTTGGAGGATTTCCTTTTCTTCTCTCTTTACTCGTTCTCTTGTATAGCAAAGCAAGTACGACTTTGAACCAGCTTTGATTCTTGCCTTGTCTTGATTCACTCGATACGAACTTCAAGTCTCGCCCCAATCACAATACTACATTTCAGTTACCAATATCACCTACGCCCGACCCTGCCCGTTACACACTCTGATCCAAATTGCCCCTCTTCCCAACAACCACCACCACCTTCAGTGGTGCAGCACTGACCTGTTATTATGCCTGATGTGTCTTCACCCACTACTGAAGCTCCACCTGCCATGCTCAACCTTGATGATAATTATAGCTCCTCAGACAAGGCATATATTGAGCTCACTGGGTCGATCCCAGCTGATCACTCAGCCAAGTGGCATAAGCAAACACTCCAAAAACAAATTCAAAATCTGACAGATCTTACTGAGCTTCCCGCATTCAACCCTTTCTAACCTGTTGTTCCTCCTTACATAGCATGGAACTGATTGCCCATCTCATTCTCTGTGCTGGATGCCATTCCATCAATTCAAATCTTCAAACTCTTTTTTACCCACTCCATTATGGGACAGCTTGTAGCCAACACCAATTCCTATGCTCAGCAGCAACTTCTTGGGCAAGAGAAAGAGCATGAGCAAAAAGTGAAATTGGTTTCAGAAAATCGACCCCACTAACCACTTGTTCTCCAGATTCTCCACAAATAATCCTAGCGACATATTTGCAATCTTCCACAATTCTTCGCGGTGTTCAATGATGTGATCACATTGTCGCCACATCTCACAACGTGCTTATTCATTTAAGTTAATTTATTGCACTTGATTATTCACATTGGTCCTGTGGATTTTAATCATTTCGACCGTTTTTTCAGCCGTTCCATTCATCGCAAGAATAGTCCTGACTATTCTATCCCTTGAGACATCGATTATACACAAGCTTGCACAACTCCCATTACGAAAATTAAGACATCCAGAGGAAACGCTCATCAGATTCCTATCGCTGCAACGATTACTTCAAGCATCGAGTCAAACCATCAACATGTTTAACAAATTTAAAGCATTCAAGTCAATTGTGTTGCTCAAGTACCACCGCAAGCTATCTGGCTGCAGCGTTAGCTGCACAAGTTGTACACCTCCTTGTATCGCGCTTATAGGGACGATATGAGTGGTTCTGACGCCGAAGAGACGCTTAAGACGATAGCTTCCAGTGTGCCCAGGTTGCATCGGAGGTCGATGCCTCTCCTCGACAATCACCTTACCAGCTGTGTAACCTATCGGCCTTGTTGCAAACGTCTGAACCAAGGCAAGAAGCCCTTTAACACTCAGTTCAGCATCCTCGAGGACGAAAAGACACTTCAACCATGCAGGAATGCGTCCTGCAGTCGACTCAAAGTGGCCCTCCGGACTCGTCCCCACCCAGAGAAGCACTGTATCATTTCTTCGTGGCTTATGCTTTCTCCACCTTGTGGACCCAGTGCAACGAACCATATGAACTGCTTGCTCGTCGCATTGAAAAGATGTCACCGGAATTGCTACTCCGTTGTCTTGAATGTATTTTGCATCATTGAGACAACTGATTTACTGATTATGATTGACATTGTCAGTGAAGCCGGCAAATCTCTTGAAACACCGAGAAATGTGATTCTGTACCTCCCTTTGTGGCATTGCACACCACTCTGCCAAGTCATGAAGGGTCTTGATTTCCATCAGCAAAATGTAAATCGGTCCGGAAGCTATACACAAACCTCCCAGACACTCCGCTAGCTCTCACCAGTGCTTCTAAGTACTTCTAGATGCTCCCAGCCCACCTTGGACTGTTGCAAGGTACTCTCAGACTCTGCAAGAGCATTCACAGGTGCTCCTGAAAGCACCTGCAGTTATGGAGGTGCATTCAGGATTCTACAAGATTTGACGATTAGAATATTCAAATTTGGGAGCTGTTGAGACCTCTGCGCAGGTCTGCGGGAGACTTCAGAAGCAGCTGAGACCTCTACACAGGTCCACAGGAGACTTTAAGAGCACCTGAAACCTCATCACAAGCTCTGCGGGAGACTTGATGCTATATTCTCAGATGAGTGGTTCTTAGCGTTCCACAACCTCAAGGCATTTCGTCTGTCATATTCATCTTTGCTACAGTCACAAGATTTGGTAAATCATAATATGGCATGTATTGTGTAAGTCTCTCTACATATATACATACAGAGATACATGGATAACAGAGATCGACTCAGTGACAGGAAGTATATATTTGGACAACCCCAGTGTAGATAGAAATCATCTCATTCTAAAAAATACACTCTCTATCTTTCCCAACTCTCAGTGTCATGCACTCGTGCCGAGCGTTCATAGATCAAAGCAATTTTTGCGGTTTATTATGGTGGGTATCCCTTCATATCCTCTCACGTTCTTTGTACACTCCTCGAGCCAGAACTGCTCTTTCTTACGAATTCCCTTCAGATGCCAAGCGAGGTGCGCCAGAGTGTTGATGATGGGATGTCTGTTTTCTAGCTCCAGCGTTTTACAACAGCATGGAGTGAGCTTAGAGATGCACTCCGAGGCCGTGTTCAAGCGAGTTTGGAGATGCACTTTGACACTATCATTGAGCGAGATTGGAGCAGTAGTTGGGGGCGGTCAACATCTAGGCGGTGGTTAGGAAGGGAGGCGCGACGGGAGCTAAGACTGTATTCATTGGTTAACTCATAATGGTGGGAATTTAGAGAATTGAGTACAACCTGGTTTGCAAAGCGATAAGAGACTGGCTGGGAGCGGGAGACAGATGGTGTTGGCATGATGCAGTACGCGGTGTATGCAGTACTCATTGTATGCTGCACTCGGTGTTAACTCTTGATCATGGCATTGAGAAACAGAGAGGCATGACTTAACTGCATGTGCCGAGGTGATGGTTGAGTTGAGCACGAGAAAGTGAGATATGAGAGGAGATGGGACAAATCATTATTAGAAACTGGGAGTTAAGAGAATTTTGTGTGCGAGTCAATTTACCATCCCCATTAGGGCAGGTACGTGTCCCGATCTGGCGCATAATTCCACCAATACAAGGTCTCCCCAACCCAATCAGGCAAGTCGTACCCATGATTTCTCATATCCCCTCGTATTCGCTACATCTTTCTCATCATTATCCCCCATCTCTGTCTTTCTCGTCCACAACTCTACCATCATCACAGAACACAAAGTTAAGTCATCCCTCTCTATCTCTCTATGTCATGATCATGAGTTGACACTGAGTAAAAGCATACACCGAGAACAGCTTACACCTAGCACAGCATACACTGAGTACAGCATCCACCCAAGATTGTTTGTCTTCCCTGCATTCTCATGAATATGAGTTGACCCCTGAATTCAGCTTCAGCATCCGGCATGCCTCCCTACACAATGGACTACCATCAGCCAGCTGTCCAGGAGCTCAAAGGTTAAGTCACATTTTCACATTCCCACGGTTGCGAGTTAACTAACTGATCAAATGAGGCTCAGCACCAGGCGCGCCATCCATCGACTGCCTCCAAGTACTCATCCAAACGCACTCCATTACACCCTACAAGATAGCATGATTATGGCCTCCAAGTGTATCTCCAAACTCGTTCGATCACGGTCTCCAAGTGCATCTCCAAACTCGCATAAATACGGCCTCCCGGTTCGCACGATGATCCCCTCCAAGTGCATCTACATACTCTCTGGATGACGATCTCGGAGTGCATTTCTAAGTTCACTCGATCACGGTGTCTAGGTGTATCTCCAAACCAGCTCTATTACCTCCTGCAAGTGCATCTCCAAACTCGCTCGATCACGGCCTGGGAGTGCACCTCTGAGTTCAATCGATTGTGATTTTCAGGCGCACCTCGAATTGCTCTCAAGTACCACCTGCAGCCTGTCCAGATATATCGCGTGTAGATGGGTAACTATATAGACACATAGATTCATTGATACATAGATAAATAGATGAGAATACAATCTAAGTACATGAATTTTAACAATTGTTGCATGATAAATAGTAGCTATGATTTCCAGTCGCACCTGCAGCATTCCTGGCGCACCTGCAGCATCCCTGGCACAACTGCAGCGTTCCAGGCGCACCTGCAGCATTCCAGGCGCACCTGCAGCATTCCAGGCGCACCTGCAGCATTCCAGGCGCACCTGCAGCATCCCAGGCACAGCTGTAGCATTCCCAAAGAAGATGTTTTTCCCAGACTGCTCCACCATGATTCGAGGAGCTGCTAGACTTGTCCCTGGCGCTCTGAGACTTGTGGCAGGCATTCCCAGACAATTCGTGGTCCACTCAAAGTTCCCTCCGGCGCTCCGAGGAGTTCCCAAACTTATCACAATCATCCCCATGGTACGCCTGTACTGGTCAACATAGATCTCAGTTACTCAGAAGGCCGACCGGAATGCCCCCCTACGGTCTGATACTCTCCTGAAATTGACGCATTGAAGTTTACACTCCACATCCTCTCAGACACTTCTGGAGGCTTCCAGATACTAAAATACATTTTGCTGATGTCTGGTAGCGGATTGTTCATCATTCACTTAATAGGTGCTTTGGTTGGAGGCATATCATCGTCGTGACATCGTTTTGCAGCGTTTGGATTCAGCTCTCGATACTGAAACACCTCCTCTCGGGCTTTTGTTCGCAAAATCTGGAAGGTGGCGTCATGAAGATTCGATTGTTGGTATGCTTGTTCAAGATCCATCACCGCATTTTCTGGGAGTTCAGAGCTTATATTTAAGAGGTTGCCAAGCTGGCGGATATGGTCAGAGAACTGGTTCAGGAGATGCATCTTCACAAAGTTGAAATCTGATTCGTCAACAAGATGTTGTTCAATTTCTGACTTGGTCTGCATTTTGTCTTCATCAACGCAATGGCGCTGTGCAGCCACAGAATGATTGTTTCAAGCGGGGTCTCTCCCCATTTCTCCTGTTTGTCCAAATTCCACTGCTTTGTCACCTCTTCCGAGGCGTTCATTGTAGATTAAGTGGCACGGAATCGACTGAAAACATCCCTCTGACGATGAAACTCCTCCACATGATTCTCCATGTACTCAATCGTGGCCTCAGTATGGTACTGGTACTGTGCCATAAGGTGAAAATACACTATGTTCTTGACACACAACAGAGCTTCTGTGAAGGGAATCCTATAGCTTGCCGAATCGATTGAAAGAGTCGGAGCAAAAAGTGGAATAATCACACTACGGAGTGATTTCATCTCCGTACCACTCCATTGGGTGACCTGGCTATATGGCTTGTTGAATCAAGCGAAGCCAGGATATGGAGGCATCATTGCCTAGAGTTGGTTGAATTTGTCGATCCTGGACTGTTGTTCGACGAAGGACATTACCCAGTCCATCAAATACTTAAGCATACCGAAATAGACAATATGAAGTATACCAGGTACGATATTAGTTGTCGGAGAGATGCATTTGATATTCCAGAAGACGCCTTCTGAGGTTCCAAATGCTCGATCTTCAAGATATTGTCTTGCTTCCGGTCTCTTCGTCTCATCTCCCTGAGTCGCGAGGATTATCTTTTGGAAGTATAGCTGACAGTCTCTGAATTGCCACGATGATGAATTCCCTTCCCCAAACGATGATTTCGGTGGTTCGCACACAGGGCAATGTAGCTGCCTGACTGAATGCAAGTGAATGTTTTCGAAGAAGTCAGCTGTCCATGCACAGATGACCGGATAACATTGCCACATCTGACCGTCTGCACTAAGCATAAGTTTTCCATTGTTGACAAGCGCGTTGAGGGGACGAAAAATAATCTCAAAGATCTTCCTTAAAACCTCTCGATCGTGGATTTATTGTTCGTTCACAACAGTTCTTTGTCCATCTCCTTTAAAGTGAGATTTTGGAGGAACGGGAAGAAGGGCAACATGGATCCTTGGAAGATTGGAAGGCTCTGATCTAATCGTCGAGTCTATGTTTCCGAGACCCAAATATACTGGCCATTCTCTCTTGTCACCCAAAGAGTTTGTATGATGAGTCTGGTCTGAACTGCCAAATTCGGGGACGATTGTAGCTCCAAGCGGCCACCATAGCTAATGAAGCAGTCAAAATCATCGCAGCTATGACAAAATTCAACTAACGTACCTGTTCATTCCAACTCCCGTCGCTTGATTCCACCTCTGAGTAGGTATGTTACTCACCATGATTGAATTCCTTTGCTGGAGCATACAACATATGTTCCCTGAACGCAGGTTGTTGCATCAGAAACTCAATGCATTCAATGGGATCGCGGTAAAAGAAACGTGTTAAATCATCATCGCGATGATTTTTTGGATCGGCCAAACGATTGTAACACATTTTGCTCGCTATCCACCAGTCAATGCCCATCGCATAGGACATTTCATTCAACCATTTTAATAATGTGTGGGACAAAGTGATGTTGGTGACCGTTGCCATCGTAGGGTTCCTGAAAAGCTCGTTGATAGCAGCTCTGCTCAAGTTGTCCTTGACGCACCAGTGTGCTAATCGATACTCCTGCTCGCAAGACAACAGTAACCATGGATGAATTTCATCGTCGAAGATATAGCAATACTCATTACTGATAGGCTTGCCAGCTAGACAGTTGTCCAAGTGTGGAGTGACACAGATATGTGTCCAAACTGGAGGTTGCTCTGGTTCAATAGACCGATTCTTGCTGTTGGCTGCTGTATTGCTGGAATCATTGGCTGAAGGGTGAAGAAATGGGTCGTGATGCGGTTCATGAATGAATGGAAGTAGAATTCTATCATGGTTGATTGCAAAACCATCATCTGGCGGTTGTTCAGCTGATACTTATAATATCTCTTCTTTGTGGTTGGGAGGGAGGTGACTGATGTAAGTGCCAATGTAGGAGTACGTCTCCAAGCAGTGAAGAAACTATTGATGAAGATCAATTTATTGTTAGCAAAATGAAATGTCACATCAACGTTTAGAAGTGTCTCGAGAGTCTTTCAGCTACTCATACCACGACAAGCTGGCAGTCCTCAGAAAAAGCCACACCTCGATATTATCTTTCCAAAACAGGGTCCCCCCACTTTGGTAGAATTTTTCTCATCATCATTCACACGTTTGCAAAGTGTTTAATCGTTCTCTCAATTTCAACATCCCTGGGATCTCGAAAAGCATACCACATCTGCATTCTGCACTTCACGGTGACTGTTTTGTACCCTCACAACACCCTTCTACGCCAGCTGCCTGAGTTATGGTTTTCACTTTATGTTGGGTTTGGACCTTATATGAACCGGGCATTCTGCTTGGATACTGACCCAGCGACATCATCACGGGGTACACAAACCAGAGCAAAGACAAGCGAGTGACATATGACTGCAGAGCATGCTTTTAGTTGTCTTTGTGATGATCTTAAGCATTCAGTCGACAAATCAGGCCGCTTCGATGATGCTAAGCCCATTGCCTCCTAGATGAATTGCAGCCAAGATGATGTCACCAGATCAAGAAAACCCTCCAAGCCCATAGATATATTCGCCTTGCCTGCCCCTCTTACTTACAATCTGCAGAACCTTCGACATGCCTTTCGCACCTCTGCCACCGCATTGCATCACCCTTGACGATATATTCAACACTCCCGACACTTGGTTTGAGTAACAAGCATTCGATATCCACCTCTCAATCATTGACCACCGTTGAGAACCTAAAATGTGATGAGATGCCTTCTGGTTGGCGAAATCAGTCGTTGCAGATGCAAATGCAATTCAGATACCGACTGTACAAGTCTGCGTCTGGGCCCAGAAAGCTGGTGTTGGAGTCGGCAAATGGGCAGCAGAAACCATGGGGATTTGGTGGGATGAGGGTTGCTTGACAACACAATGGATAGATAGTGAAGTCAGGGAGCGTGTCTGGGAGATTGCCTAGTCCATGAGCATCATCATCAAGCAAGGCGCCGGCGCCGGGCAGTGGGATCTCCTAATCGATTGTCGCGTTACTTGAATCAGTAATCTGGAGTCAAAAAGGCCGCTTTGGAAATGGTACATGGCAGACAAGACTAACCTCGGTGGACAGAAACTCAGGGCAGCACTGGATGGGTTCATGGAGGTTGGCCTTCGCCGAAGCAAGAAAAGGCTTGAAGAAACCCCAACAAAGAAGAGGAAACTCGTGCACGTTGGTATGTATTTCATCACCCTGATGCTTCTTTCGCTCTTGCTGATGATGTGTAAATCCAGAAGATGATGAGGAAGAAACCTTGGGTCACGGGTCTTCGCCAGTGCAGGTGCGTTGCGACTTGTTGACCGATTTCCTGGTCGAGCCATTTAGCTATACCATCCCCTATGTGGATCCCGACTGTGCTGTGAAGATGGTCGGTGACAACAATACCCAGCTATGCATATGGGACTGGCCTGAGGATAATGGATCGATACTTCCGATAGTTACATCTATCGTCGATACGACCATTGTGTCAATCATAAATACAGCAATCGCCGGTCTGCCTGACCCCAGCTGGCAAATCAGAGAGATTTGGGGCTGCCTGGAGGAGCCTAATGGAGATGGTGGTCCATACTCCCTTAATGTTACCCCAATCTTCCATATCAATGCTGCTGCCGGATGGGTAAAGGCGGTGATGAAAGTAAGCAACCCAACGCTTTTTTGCGTCGTTTATCGTGGCCAACCAGCTGACACCACAGCTGGTGCCCAGATACCTATGCGTGGTGGCCGCAGCAACCTTCCTCTGGATGGGATCCTCCCACCTCCAGCTGAGGATGTGATTGACAATGTCGGGGAGAAATCAGATGATGATGGTGAGATGCATCGCCCACATCCAACACGCTTCCTGATGACGAAAACAGGCTCCCTAATGTTTCAATGGAAGCTTCAAAAGAGGATTATCAGACAGCTGCGGTAACTTGAAGTCATCCGAAATCGTGCTTGTGGTCTGTTTGTTGACTACGAGCAAAGTGTTTTTGCGGATGAGGATGTGGCTTGGCTATGCGAGCACAATCACATTGTGAATCCTCCCGCTACAGGCTCTTTCACCAATACGAAGTGTATAAGCAGCCACCCAGCTGCAAATCAGTCGTTGTGAGGATGGAATGCACTGGCTGGATGGTTGTTCAAGGATTCGCGTTGTGGGTGGGAAATTTTCTTCCACTTTGGAGGGTGGACGGATGGGTGATGTTTTGTAGTGTTTTGGAGAGGTTTTGGGTCTCTTTTTAGTGTATTGTTAATTTTGTTATTACATCATTCATATTCATGCATGAAGCGCTGTGTTGAGAGTTGACCACATTGGGATTGATCTTTGAGACATTTATTTTCGGGAAACGCATAATGGCCGTGATTGGACTCTGTGAATGGCTATCGTTTGATTGGTAGTTGGGTAACTTTACCCAGCAGAAGTTCGGCCGAATGTTTAGTAAAACGCAAATGCTTTTTAGCTCGATGTGATGATGAATTTCGTCAAATTAAGCCGATCAATAACTCTGCAGCGTGCTTGTCTCCAAACATTCTTAGTTCGGAGTTCGAGGCCATCCTCGGAGTTGGAGGTGTGGATGGCGGGACAACCCAAGATCCTTGAATCGTCGACAGGATGAAAAGACGCATTACAATGATGCTTTTAATCATATCAACGCTTTATTTCCTTTACACAATGCGTTAACTCATTCACTCCACGTTCATTCACATTTCTTTTAGTCACTCCTTTTATTTTTTGTACCTATCACTTGTGGCCTTTTTAAATCATGACAAATAGACACCGCACTTCTCCTCCTCCTTTTCTGTCCGGCACCGTGAGAATCATACGATCAATCCACTTTGACGTTCTCGATGAAAATCTTTGTATGATTCCCGACAATCACTACAATCTTCGAGATGACAATGCAAAATCCGACGACGAGCCTCTTCGGCGACTATCCAGGAAAGCAATGGGCATGCAGCCAAGAAAGGATTCCTTCACGTCAACACTTCGAAAAGGAGTTGCGGCAACTCAATTCACAGCTTCATCGGCGCAACCTCTACATGCTGAGTGTCAGGAGGTCTACAATGTCTCGGAGAAGGAGGATGAAACCCAGCCTGCGCCGCAGGCACCCAGGAAGGAATCTGATTCAGGGTTTGAATGATTCAATCCGCCTGCAGATGTATATATTTACTAGAGGAAAGATTCAAACGAAGCTGGTGAGCAATTGGTTGCATGGAAAGCTGGAAATCTGTGGTGATATGAGCTCTTTGTTGACAATGCCGCAGGACTCATCGTCGGTGCAGAATTCAACGCCCAGACAACCTTTTCAGGCGTTCCGGCGATGGTCATGGCACGTGTGTGCCTCCAGCTGTTGATTATGGGATGTTTGTGAATCCATTTGCCACCAATGCTGTGAAGACCACCCAGATTTGTAGTCGGGGGTATCTGGAAATCGCAATGATCGAACCAGCCCAGGGAACCTTAGACCCGCGACGTGCCTACATTTCGGTGGTAAATGAATTATCCCAACAATTGTTTTCGTCGCTGGCATTGTGCATCAGGCTCTCCCAAACATCACTTGCTTGCGTGCAGCAATGGTATACCGCTGCAAGACCTCAACCAACTCTATTCAAGGATTTCGAACACATTCACCTACAGAGATCCGGAAAATGGTAGCCTGGCTATTGGCCAGGGACAGGTTTACATGCCCCACAAATGTTCGTGAGGAAAGTTCAAAGTTCCATTCTTGTTTAATCATTGTCTGGACAATTAATTTAGAAGTGCAAGTTTAGATTTGCAGTGACTGAAATTGTGGATCATATTCACTTGACATACTTCTATGGCATACGACCAATGGGAATGAAAGATAGATCGTTGAGTGATAAAATCAACCTGACATTCATTGCCCTCACCGCAACAGCCATCCACCGTTGTCTGTCTGCCTGGAATACAGCCGAGTTTAGGGTACCATCAGCATTTGGTCCAGGAGGTAGAACACAACTTAAGTGCGATACAAGAAACATTGATGACGCGGTTAATAATGCCTGCACAGATGTATTTCGTCATCTCGACACGGATTTTCGTTCTTCCTCACCAGTGGTTCAAGCCTGAAAGATAGACAATATCCGCAGCATGATCTGCCAAAGGATCCACTCAACTGGTACAGACCCAGCGATGGAACAACCTCACAATGATCAGGGCAGCCTTGATATGGACTTCCTTGATTACATCCCGGAGGAGCTGATAGAACAGCCCGACAATTCTTTTAATCGTCTCAGCAGTTTTGTTGCTGCTACTGAAGCTAGTATGCGATTCTCAGCTGTTCTGCCAATGGGTGGGTCTGCCATCGCCAGCAGCAGCGAGCCCGTTCCCAGCAGCAACAGCAACAGCAACAGCGAGAACATCACCAATATGACCAGCATCGGGAATATGGGATTAGTCAATGGAAGTACGATTGTAGAGGGTGCGATGTCACTTGGAGGTTATGAATGGTGTCAGTGATCGGATTTAGGTTTTTCTTTGTTTGCTATTTTATTCTAGATATCGTCGATATATCATAATAGTAGTAAATGTAATTGAACTGATGGTGTATTGAAGTCTGCTCTCAAATGCGTGGAATCATAATCGCGATGATGCATAACCCTCCCGCAACAGTTCAACTGCAAGGTACCGACAATCTTGTATCAACAAAATTCACATTGTGAACCACTTCTGCATGGTAACTATCATTGGTCGAATTAAGCCATGAGGGTCTTTAAAAACAAGAACTACACGTTTCATGAAACGTATGGAGCAAGTACTATCATCATTGGGTGACATAGGAGTATGCCGACAGATGATTTGGGATATTGCCAAAGGAAGTGTGAACTGTTCATCAAGTGCTCGTTGTCACATTCGCGACTGTGGGTCGACTGGTCATGACGCTTGAAAACAGCATCACGACGACTAAACAAATACTCTGGAACATTAATGCAATGCCATATATCAGGGAAACCTCAATTTCATTTTTTTGAGTTTGTGGGTACAATAAACTAAATAAATTCAATGAAGGAGATTTAGTTTTTGCTGATAAATGGCAGCGTTCCTGGAAGCCAGTCACTGATCAAGAGCTTTATGTCTGGCTGCTCATTCGAATCCATATGGGTCTTATAGGAGTTCCTCCTGAGAGGTACTGAATGAAGGATGGAGTTTACCTTCCCAAGGATGGATTACCACCAGCAGCCTACCTTGGCAAGACTTGCTTTCAGGAGATCCGCCACTTCTTCCACGTGTCTCCATACAATTCATCAACTGACACTTCCGAAGGCTTGCCTCGTTGGCTCTTGTCAATAGCCTCATAATCTTTTGAGATCTTCCAGCAAATACAGAGCGCACTGTTGAGCACTTTGACTTCCCTCTCTCCATTGTGCATGACCTTCTGCAAGCTGGAAGTCCATCAACAATGAAAAGTTCCTCCTGCATTCCGGCTTCACAAAAGATCACTCGGTCGGCTCTTGCCGCACAATCTGCCTTGCCCCCACTACCTACCAGGTTAGGTACCAAGCACACCCCCCTTCCCCTGTGCTGAAAGGTACCAGGAATGAATTCCGCACTTTGGATGGAGAGTAGAGTAGATTGTTTCCATTGCAGGTGGAGAAGAAGTCAGGGTGGTAGTGGAGAAGGCATGGAAACCAGCATAAAGTGTGAGGACTGCAATGAGGCTTTGTGTTTGACACCCAAACGAAATTGTTTTTATGAATTTCACCATATGTAGAGTATTTTGATTTATTCTGGGCGCATTTGCCTGGATTGTGGTTGTGCGATGTGTATTTTAAAAGCGGGCCCATCTGTGGGCCCAAACCCGGTTACCGGCAAAGGGATACTGGACAACTCAGAACACTCTTTAGGAATAAGCTATTTGGTAAACTGGGTGTGGTGGGAGATTGGGATGCACTTCACGGGCCGCTCATCCCCGCATGTGGAGAGACCCATCCCAACGCTGATCCATCGCTAACCGACGAACTGGCTAACATGACCGCACCAGAGTACATCGCTAGTGAGTGCTTCGCATCCAGCAAGAAACGACGAGGAATACCTAGAAATCCAGTGCTGTGACATCCCTACAGCCTCTTACCCCAAACATGTTCTAGTTTGTTTGTTTGTAAATATACAGTTCTAGTTGGTATTGGCGGACAGCTCGGGTTCGTAATGCAGCACACATCACATCCGCACCCATGGTTCGATTCGGCAAGCGGGTTAATTTGGCAAGCGGGTTAATTCGGCAATCTCCTAGCCCCAGTCGTGCGAATGCCGCTAAAAATATTTCCGTCAGGTACCCAACTTGGACACGAGCCAACCGACACCTCGACACACCATCTCACCGCTAGCTTTTGCCAAGCCGTGAGTCGTTGGCCAACCACCAGCCGCCCGGTAGTTGCTTTCAGGCTTCACGATGCCTACAGTCGGGCGCAATTCGACGACCCCAACCCCTCGCGCGGGTCCCTCAACTCAAAAACGAACCCCTTTGACGCTATTATGTCATTGGGACGATACTCTGAAGATTGGGAATCTGATTCGGACAAAGCACTGGATTATGATTTCCCCTCACACGATTCCGATAGCGACGGTTCTACGGTTGCTTCCCCGATGCTTCCCCCTGGCGCTTCACCGCGATTAGGGAAGTCACGACGAAAGAAGAAGGGGAAAGGTAAAGGCTTGTTGCCAGTACTGGAATCCAAGAAGACAATGGCTTCGGTGTAAAAAGTTTGTGAGGCTCTTCAAAACTCTCATGATAACAAGTGGACTCCGAGGAGTTTTGTCGACAAGGACAGTGATACAGATGTGTCTCACGATGCTGCACTGAATATAGTCTCTGCAGCCGATATCAAAGCTTTGGAGGGACATTTTGCAGAGCTCTACGCAAAAATGAATAACCTCATGAGCGAGGTTAAGATGCTCAAATCAACTGTGGAGTGCCTTGTGGAGGAAAATAAACAGTGGGTGAAGTTAGGAGAAATATGCCAGATCCAGAAAAGCAGCCACCAGCAGAATCTGCAACACCTAAAAAGGATCTTATGATCAGGCCAGCGCCACCATGAGCACCAGTAAAACAAACTGAAATACCATTGGCCAGAGAGATAATAAAAAGACATTTGGCAATGCAAGTCAAAGAGGACAACATGATGCCTATGAATATTGACAAATCGGATGTGGAATCTGGACGACTGTGTAAACCAGGTAGATTAACATCCCCACCACCCAGCTTAATGCACTCTCAATATGCTAGAGCCATTGCGACAACAAAGAGTTGGGAGGATAGAGGGAAAGAAAGCAATAGAGGAGGACACCAAAGAAGAATATGAATCCCAGAAAGCGAAATGATGGAGGGAGGTCTAGAGAGTTGTTTAACTGAGTGACTACACTCAGAAATATGATAACATGCAGGAAGGAGGATAATCATAGGGGTAGAAGACAAGCTGGAGGAACGGGAGGACAACAAATGAGGCGGGAGTCTAAAGCCCCAGAAAAATAAAAAGAGAAGGATGGGCGATGGCGATGAAGTCAGATCGTTACAACATATGAACACGATTATGACATCACACAGATATATGATATTTGCATTAGAAGATATGAGAGTTGGTGATCACATGACGGCTAGCCAGTCCGATCTTAGGAGTGTAAGAGAGTTGGAAGAATGGTATGCGGTTTAGATCACACCAAGTAAGGTTTAATGACGTTGCAGGGCAAAAATATTTTTATAGTTCTCTTTCGTTTTAGGTTGCTTTTTGGTGCGGTTTTGTTGTTCTTTGGATGTGGGCTTGGTGGGCGCGTGGCATTAGTGCCCTCCATTGAGAAGCAGGAAGTAGGAAGGGATGACTTTTCGTAGGAGAGAGGTAGGTGGGTAAGTGGCCTTGTGCCCTCCGTCAAACTGAAGACCAAGGAAGCTCCAGGGAACTGGGTGTAACGTATGCCATGACCACTTAGCAATCGGCCGTGCACCCCTTCGGGGTGAATGTAATATGATTACAAACAAACAAACTTGGACACGAGCCGTCATCTGCATGTTGCATTGCACTGTACTACTTGACTCAACGAAATTCTTCAGCACAGTATAATTGACCATGCTTCTATCTAATGTACTTCGGAACGCCCCTGGTAATTTTGACCACTCGCTGCATTATCGGTAACACTTTAATTGCTGCGCAGAGCCTCTAGTTGAAGTAATGCATTAAACTGTTCGAGAGTTTTTTCTCTAGCCAGGAGGACCTGCAGTGGGATCTTAGCTTAGGAAGGACCAGCACAACGCTCATAATAGAATAGCTGCAAAAAGTTCTAGTCCATTCACGGAGGCGGTTCCTCCGTGGAGTACCTAGTCAGTAGACGGAGACCCACCGTCCGTGAACGAACCGTCCATTCACGGAGTCCGTACCCCACCTCTGTGAACTGACTAGTTCGTTCGCAGAGTCAGTCAAAAATTTCAAATACTCTGCTCTGCACGCATGTGTGTGCATGCACTGGCATGTACGTACACTCAGCTGGTTCAATGCAGCTGAATTCAATTAGCGCAACCGCGTACGTTCAGCGCAGCGCAATTGAGTACATTCTTTACAGCGCAACTGAGTACGTTCCACAGATTCTATCGTACTAACAATATGGACCGCCTTACATCTACCATCCCACATCAAATTCCGCCATTCAAAAGGGTAGCCATCGAGAACTTACTCTTCGAGAAGCTGCTCATCTTCAGTCCCCTGCTGAGCTCATCCAAGTACGTTGGAGGTGTAAAGGCAACTGCACAACTGTTCGTTGCAAGTGTTTCAAGCAAAAGCCGAGTGCACACTTCATTGCCATGGCCGAGATGGTGGGGCACAGTGCATAAATACTGGACCTTCTGCTGCGCCATCAGGTACTTTCAATCCTTGAACAAAACACAAGATCATCTCCACCGATGGAGCACAGTGTAATTGTAGTTGCATCAGGACATCCAATAGGCATCCCATTGTAGGGATCACGATGATGTATAGATTATTTATAATTTTCATTGACTCCGTGAATGAACTAGTCAGTTCACGGAGGTGGGGTACCGACTCCGTGAATGGACGGTTTGTTCACGGACGGTGGGCCTCCGTGAACTGACTAGGTACTCCGCGGAGGAACCGCCTCCGTGAATGGACTAGAACACAATGTTCCTGATATCTAATTTTTTTCAGTTACAGGCTCCGGATGGCCGGCTAGGTGGGGGAGCTCCCTCCTTCTACCCATCTTCCCCTAAACATTCTCTGTATCATCGTCGCTGATCATTTGCACAATGATATCTCTCATCATCTTTTGTGTTTTCGGCCATGCCACATATCAACAACCGCAGATACTGATCCTTACTGTGCATAATCTGTTTATTCACAGGAATCTCCAGAAGAATAAGAAAATCATCAAGAACTTGACTCATAACACCTCCCCCCCCCCAAAACCTTTTGAAATATCATGATCATTCGTTAATATTAAAAACATCATCCGCAACGAATTACTTCGACTTTTGTCTTGGAGGTACGCTCATTGGCAGCATTTGTCAGACCCGATGAACGAACCTTTAGGATTGTTGAATAGCTCACCAGTTAAGTCAAGTAGACTAGCTCTTTCTACGGCGCTGAAAAGAGCCATCAGATCTTGCCGAGTCATTGATATCACTAGTGTGAATCGTTTCTACACTGAAGCTGGTAAAGCGGCTGCGATGATATGGTCTAGCACCGCCATTTTCCACGTCATCCACAACGGTGTGGCGGTGGGTCCTCTGTACTTGTCGTAACGTAGTATTGTTTTGACGAAAATATCGATGACCACGATGAGAAAGGTCGACTGTTAGATGCATCCAGTCCTTGAATTGACCCCAACAGACGGCTATAGTTCCTTTAACCCAAGCCTTTATTTGGCTCACATAGATGGCCACTAGGATGAGAGGAATAATCAACGCCATCGAAATTCCAACTACAACATTATAAGCAAACCGCAGGATATATGGTGGAAAACTGAAACTTCATACATATCAACCCTGAAACCCAGCCTGCATGTAACTTATCAGGGAATGCGTCGAGGTTGAGAGAGAAAAATGTTGCCATAAAAGACAATGGAAGCTTTTCCATGAATCAGTTTTCGCTTCCAGAAAAGAATCGGTGGATATGACTCACAAAGACAATAGTCACAACTGTGAAAACAACAATTGTCTAACGGCATGGTAAGTATCCCATTAGCAAAACGTCAGCGCGCCATGGTCACCAACCTTTCCCTGCTTCGTTGAACTTTCGGCTTCCACCCGCGAGAAGCGGGCTTCCCAAGCATTGGCATACTTTCGTTTGAGATCTAACAGCCGCGAAACCTGAAGCCGATATGTCAGACAAGACTTTGTTTTGGACATAGTACTGACATCATTGTAAACTTTTTTTGCATCTCTTTGCATCTTGCGAACCGCTTTACGGTTAATCTCTACTGGTCCGAGCACACTTGCCTCGTACATACTGTTCTTGAGTTGGGTGGAAGTTCCCCGGCTGCCTTTCTTCTTTCCTAAAAGCTCTCGCAAAGCGTTATGCTGGTCATCCAAGATATGGTCCAAGATGTTGAGCTCATCTCTGATATCTCTGATTGCTGACAGGAGAAAAACCTCATTGGTAATGTTAAAAAGTTCTTCCAGTTTGTTTGCGTCATGGCAATTTCCCAGCTCCCTCGTCAGGTCTTGGTATTTGCTGGACAGTGCTAGTTCTTTGTTCGACTCGAAGACGGTTAGCATCTCTAGGCTTGAATAGGAAGACGGTATTACAATATCACAGATTGAATTGTCAAACACATCCAGATATTGATGATTTCTAGGGGCTCGAAATCGATCGAAGACGCTCGAGCAGTTGTAAATGATCAAACTTGCAAGGCCGTAGACGGACTTCAGTGCAGGTCTGTGTGGATTCTTGAGGTCATTTTCGATACTCTCCAGCACCCCTTTACGGCCATCTTCAGTTGTATCGGGACGGTCCCATCCTTGAGGGAAACTTGTAATCACTGTATCTGAAATTGTGTCAGGCTTCGAAATGCAGATAGCTATTAGTGAGAGCTCTACCCTGGTCAATAATCCAAAGCCACAATTGGTCTACCATGATGATATTAGGGTCAGTTGGTCCGTCTTTGCCCTGCGTCACATTGCTCAGTGCCGGGTCTTTGAGTTTCGCGAAGTTCCGAAATCTTTTCGGTAGCATGGAATCAGGTGGTTTTCCTACATTATGAGCCTCGTCTCCTCCTTCAGTGAAGTCTTTCAGCATCTTTGAAAGAGGCGGTTTTGCCACCACCTGATCCTCGTCTCGTTCTTCAGTGCTGTCCATGCCAAGATAGTAGAACTGATCCAATGTGCGACGAATATGAAGTGGAGGTTCATGGTCCAGATACGCATTGATCAAGTTACCATCAACCGATATCATGTCCCGATGTAGAGTCAGAGTTTCACTAGATTCAGACGGCGGGGGTTCTAGCCCGTGTCCGTCGTCATCGGAAGAATGTGAGTCGGGGCGTTCAATAGATTCAGGATCAGTTCCTTGGGGAAGTTCTTCTTCGCCAAAATTAGTAGTGTCTTGCGGTAAATCATTATTGCGTCGTTCTTGGTCGGTTTCCCTAGCTTTGGAATCCCTAGTCTGTTCAATAACTTTGCTCATTCTCCTTCGCATACTTGATGTTTCAATGTGGACATAAGGCATCTATTAATTAATCAGAGGGAAGTAAAATCTAATGGGGGGCACCAACAAATAGCATAGTAACATTGCAATCTTGGCCATTGCGCATCTACATGCAAAATCAGTCAATATAAACCTACTCACACGCTGAGTCAACATACGCGTTTGACGGATTTGGCTTGAGGTTTGAGAAACCGAGAGTGCGTCGTATGTCCTTGATACTCTTCTCCGGTCATCAACTTGTCGGTATTGCCAATTCCCATTTGGTTCGCTAAGAATGTCTGTGACACAAGGTTAGATCTCTTTTACAAACATGTTCGGTCAACTAGCCTCGATCCATGCCATCTGGGAGTATTGTCAATGCCATTTTCTAATCGTTACTGGGAGTGAAGAACACACATTATTGGTAGGGAAATGATACCATGTCCATGTTTTTGATGGGGGTGGCTTCAAATACTGGCCTATAACATATTCTGGAAGATTTTCAGGCCCCTGGGAGTATAGCGTCTCGTAGACAGTGCTCGTCTGAGAGAGCCGCCACTCTACAGTGTCACTATCCACATTCTCATTAGAATCCTTGCCAGCTTTCTTGTCCTCATTCTTGTTTGCCACCGAATCGTTTTCTTTATTCTCATCGATATCAGGAGTTTGGCCGATGTTCTTGTCCGTTCTCGTATTTTGCGCAGAGTTGCTGATCGCACTTTGATAAGCAGTCTTTCGATCGTTGGCGTCAGTGGTCTTGTTCTGTTCCTTAATCATATAGAATGAGGTTTTAGTAACGTAAATTTGTTGACAAGCTTTCCAACATGCAGGGGATAAGAGTTCCCCCGATTTATATAAAGACAATGTTTTGTGGCCTAAGGCGGGTCCTTTAAGGAGCGCTGGTTTTTTTAAGAGGTTGTTGACAGATTCCGTTGCAGCGGCATCTCTTGTATCTTTATCTTGAATTCCTGTGGCATTTGCGCCTCTTCCCAACAGTAGCCCAACAATGCCGTGATCAGAGTAGGAGCCGCCGCAGTGTGCAAGCACGAAGACCGCTGGAAAGCCTTCCGCAGCCACCTGGGCACCGGACGAATGGAGGTCTATGATGCAGAGCTGTGGGCAATCGGACTCGCTCTCCGGGAGTCAGTGAGGAAGAGGGACACACTGCAGACACACAGAGTGACGAAGGTAGCTGTTTTCAGCGACTCACAAGCGGCCATCCGACGAACGGAGCACCTAGAACCAGGGCCAGGGCAGCCACTCGCAAGGTGGATTAACCGGAGTGCGAGGACTCTTCGCGATGCTGGTATTGAAACAGAGATCCACTGGGTCCCGGGACACACCAGCATCCCCGGAAATGAGGAAGCAGTCCGCCAAGTGAATCTAGCACGAGACGGCCGTGGGACAGGCACAGTGAGAGAACGAGTGTACACCTCGGCGGCGAACAGGACCAGACAAATCTCAGAAGCAAAGACGGCGGCGAAGGCTGAATGGGAGGCCAACAAATGCAGTAAGCACCCCGGCTATAGACTGAAAGGCAAAGCTGGAAGCAAGAGACCCATCCCAATGAACAGTGTGAAGCCTCTGGCAGCCAGGTTCTACCGACTGAAGTCCGGACACGCGGCAGTGGGGACGTACCTAAAACGGTTTGGACACCAAGACGATGACAAATGCTGGTGGTGCGGCGGCGGAAGCAGGACGGCCCAGACGCGGGAACATCTCTCCCGCCACTGCAGCTGATGGAAAGACCAGCAGAAAACGCTCTTGAAAGAAGTGGGAAAAGCGACGGGATGGAGAGCGGGCAGATGCCGACACGTGAAAGTCTCTGAGCTGCTCTCCTTGGAGAAATGAGACCAAGTGGTGATGGACTTCCTGGCGGCCACTGATGTCGGGAAGTTCCCGCCCAAAACAAGCGGAGGAGCAAGTGCCGGCGGGCCACAGGTGGAGGAGTAAGGGCCGGCGGGCAACAGGCAGAGGAGAAAGGACCGGCAGGCTCTCCTTGATTTCATCCCTTTTCCTTTGTATTATATATCTGCCACTTTTGGATGCTTTGTTTTGTCAAGAAGGGGACGACAGGTAGTAGGAGTGGAGCTCCGCCATCTAGCCGGCCAGCCCGGAGGCGGAGGGGACTAAGGGGCTGTCATACTCTAAGTAGAGTGAATACAGTATGATTAAAACAAAACAAAAAACAATGCCGTGATAACCATGTAAAACTGCCCAACGAAGAGCCGTGTTGCCGTGTTTGTCCTTCGCGTTAACGTTGATTTTGCATGATTCATCGAGTAGCAGTTGAGTGATGGGTTCGCTTTCTGCCATAGCCGCTAAATGCAGTGCACTTTGCCCCGCCAGATTCTTCAAATCGGGATCGGCTCCTCTTTCAAGAAGGGTACGCACAGTACCTTCGTCACGGCTATCAATTGCTTTCCAAAGTTGCTGTGTGCTAGCGAACTCCAGAAACACCTTCATGCTATTCAATACGCATTTGAAGTTGGTGTCATGTGTGGCACAATATTTGCTCATGCCGGATGCAGTACATTTCCGAGGAAACCGCAGTACGTTCTACTCGTTCATTGTTAGCATACGTAATATGGGTCGGGTAGTATGTACAGATTTCACTTACCTGGAGGCGCGTTTCGACCACGTCTGGCAATGACCCGTCCACGAAGCAGGTCATACGAATATGTTCCATCTTGGCCGCTTGTATGAACTTTTCGTTTAGACTAAACAACGTTTGGCGACCGTGTTCATTATATAAAAGGGAGACAAGCCCCGAGCGACCCTGCGCGTTGGACAGTTCCATGGCGGGATTGGGGGGGCCATGATCGCTTCTATTTGCTATGGACTTAGGCCTTCTGCCCCCTTGCTCAGTAGCAGCACTGGACCCAATAGCTAGACCTCCGGGTGACTGCACTAGCCCGTTAGCTCTAAGATCTGTCGTGGAATGTGGACTTTGGCAGCAAGTTCGCTTTGACTAGCCTAGCGAGGGGCAACGTTACCGATCTGTATCCTCGGAAAGGGGAGACAGAAATATGATCCCAACAGTGGACTTCAAAATATCGTCGTGCTTTGACTCTGAGGAGTCGACATGCTTTGAATTCGAGACTTTGACGTGAGTTGGTTTTGAAATGTTGTCGTAGGTAGGTTCTGAGGAGTTGTCATGGGTTGACTTTGAGGTGACGTCGCAGCTGGACTTCAAAGTGTCGTTGCAGATGACTTCGGACGCCAACACCACAGCTTGTTCGATGACTAAGCCTCCAAAACGGTGGCCGATGAAAATGATAGGTCGTCTAGACGCACGACTGAGTGAACCTCTTGCCTCCTCCAGTTCTCGAAGAAGCTCTTTTGCTATCTGTAATAATATATCTGCGGGCAGCATTTTGGGGCTTGGGAGAGTCGTTGGATATCCAAACGTCATTATTCTAGCCTCTGGATACACTTGGGGAAGCATGTGGGGGTCCTTTAGCCAGTTGACCTCGTTGTGGGATGTAGATGGTGACTTGTCGCTCGGTAGTCCGGGAGTGGGATGTTGTCCTTCCTTTAGCCCTTTCTCTTTCCCTTTTGCTGTATCCTTGCGTCTGTGCCATGTCCACGTCTCATCATCGGCCTCCCCCAAACCATGGACAGCCACAATGTCGACACTTTCTCGCAATCCTGATTTAGTGTGTGGATCGTAGACGATTTTCAGCGTATACCGGGGCTATTTGAGTCAGCGCCGACGCATGTAATACTTGTTTTCGAGGGTTCTAGTACGTCTTTTTGTATAGCTTCGGATTTGCCAGGAGCTGAGAGATTGGAAGTTGTACTGGAGTCTAAAATCGTTCAGTCTAACATACTATGAATCACGGGGTGAGAAAGGAGTCCTACCACTTGAACCTACGTCTTTTCCGGGATCCATCGTAGGTAGTAGTAGTAGTTGCGTATTCTGTGTTGATGGCACAATTAGACCTGAATCATCGAGATTTACATATTTTATACTAGCCATGTAGACCAACTCTCAACTACTGAAAACTATTCGTCTGCAGGCAAAGGCTGCCTGACAGCCACACCACTATCAATTTTTAAGTAGCACCAATCGCATATTTTCCAGATTCAAATCATCGGGCGATTCCTTAAAACGGATCCACCTCCGGAATCTCGGCATGAGTTCGGACTTGGGATAGTTACACAACACCTCTTTATCCCTGTCACGACCCCCGCGGTTTCAAGTTCGCATAAACTTTATGATCGTTTAAGGATATCTCTTATCAGTACCCTATGAACAGATCCATTGAGCTGTATCGGGCAGTTTGACGTGATGTTATTAGATATTACATATCCGAAACAAGCAAACAGATGGTCTGGATCACTCCACCTGCTGCAAAGCTGTCACGCTAAATGCATTCACGTTCATACACACAATAATCCGCAGGCGGAGAGAGGCCCACACAATCGTTCATATAGTTCTCAGTATTAATACCAGAAGGTCGGGCAGTTGCGATAATTTATTTCCACTATGAGAAGACCAATCGCCCACGTTAACGAAGGAAAAGAACTCTGAATAAGACTGAACTAGAGTGGAATTAAGATGTGTTGATGAAGGGAAGGGCCCAGGATGGAGAGAAGAACAGTACAAGCTTAAGTACTTGGTAATTTTTAAGTATCAAGGAAGCTGAAACTCCAATCTTACCAGAGCCAAAACTGTCAGTCGTAGATACAGTAACAAATAGCACCGATAGGATCGACGCCTTATAACTAGTAGTAGGACTACCAAATCAGGCACTGCATAAAGTCAGTTATGAGCTACACACTGCTGTATCCAGTTAGGTGCATAATCTGCAGCTATTTATAGTAATTATTCAAAATTTAATAAATGGGTCATAGGCTATGCGGGTGTGTTTGGAGCAGGTTTCCCAATTGTTGCTAGTCATTCAGGGCCCGCCATCGTCGTCCCGGGCGGGGTACGCCTAGAGACACCTAAGGCCCTGAACGGGGGACCTATTGTGCCATGGCGAAGGTTACCGCTCCTTATCTCGGGGTTCTTTAAATTAAAAACCACCCATTTTGTAATAGATGGCATAGCACTGGCATACAACTCTCATACTGCAATACTAAGCACAGAAACATTATAACAGGTGTGGGTAAGCAAAAATTGGAGTGAAGACTAGTTAGCACCACATCGCTTGCTCCACCCAGCAACGAGTCGACTCGGCTTTCATGCGGACACAGTTGCCCCTAATCCAAAACTCTCCACCCGCCATATCGTAGCCTGTATTGGAAATCCGCTCAGCTCTGAGCCCGAGTCCGCCCGATGGCGGTGATGCCAATATGGTCTTGTCAGTCTGTATATAGAGAGATCGCTTAGGTAGAGAGAACGATATCGCTTTTAGACTGTCACAGCGCCTGCTACCATTTCCAACAGCCTGGAATCGGATAGACTTCTTCCCGCCCTGAACTGACCTTTTGGAATCCTGGTTTAGAGCACGACTATTACCGTATACTGTAATGAATTCAACCAAACAGCTATGGGTGGAGTAGCACAACGGTGGATTATTAACATATATAGTTCAAATAACTTCAGAGATATTTAGTATCTAGATGAATTTCTTCCCATCATATCATAATATGACAGTGTCAGTGCTCTGTCTCTATCTTCACCCCCTAAACCCTAATTCTTTCTCTTCGGCCTCAGATCTATCACATTCAACCGTAACTTCTCGACAGTACGTTTAGTATATACATGACGTTCTTCAATAACTATAGCAAGTATTATCGTAAATAATTGCAATTTACAAACCCGAACGAGATGCCAATTTGTTCGGGATGGGAATTAGTTTGGCCGGAACTCCTGAATCGGACTCAAAAAGAAGTACTTCAAATCTGCCACCCACCCAAAGTCTAGGGTATAACTCTAGCTAGACTACTCTAACTAGCAAGTTTGCAGTCAGCCCCAGTCAGCTGCATTCTTAGAAGGTTGCACTTCCAGCCTGGAGTATTCTCGGAGATCCCGGGCTTTGCAGAATGCTTATATCTACGCATCTCGTACCGAAAACAACACCTCGCTTGTTTCCATCCCCAGGTGAGTTGAACAAATTACGGGCAGCAAGCAGTTGTGAGCATATTTTGTCTTGATTGCTTCTCATCTCTGGAAAGACTGATAAACATCAGGGTCCCGACGTTTAGTCTGCTTTGTATAACCGTCCTTGCATATCTGTTCTTCAAGCCTATATTAGCTTTTAGTTCTTTATACCGCCGAATAACGCTCCGCAACGTCCTCCTGTGCATCCTTTCTGACTCGAGAATCAGTGCTCACCCAATCACTCGATCGCACCACTAATTACTCGGATGCCACCGCAAGCGTGCTAAACCTAACCCTACTACTAAATAACTTCTAGCAAGTGACTTCATATTGCCTAGAGAGACGTAGATGTAATAGAAAAAGACTAGATAATTGCGGAGTTAGGTCATTGCCAAACTAGTGACTTAACAGGCTAGTTTCGTTCCTTCTCGGCAAAGAATTAAATCCTGTTTACGTAGCTAGTATTCATAAAACTGTCTAATTCAATGATGAGCATATCTTACAACCTTCTAGCAACGTATTGTATGTACCCTAGGTACCAGCCCTCCATTCATTCTTAATTGTTAGTGGCCGGCCGACCTCTCCCAGATTGATTCTTAAGCTAGTTTACAAGACGTGTTTGTTCATGAGGATCACTAAAGTTAAGTTGAATGATATCACAAGCTTTTCATTTAACTACTAACCGGTTAAATCATCATTCATTAAGCTTAAAATATATCGATTCGAAATGCAATACTTCCGCTACCTACTGTCTTTCGGAGATGGTATTATGCATCTTTCATCCCGTCCGAATAATGAAACTTGACAAGTATGTAGCCGCACAGCTATTAAGTCAGATCAAACCGATAAGTCTACGGCGTTGAACTGGCTTCACACGCTCTGCTGCGTCTTCAGTGGCAGAAGTGAAAATTGGCCCTGAACCCTTCTCTGTACCATATTCCAAAGTATCACCGGTCTCCAAGTCACGTGCAGCGTACCGGCGGCGAATTCTCATCCATTGTTGCAACAAAGTACAACCATCACGAAACATGCGAATCCAATGTTTGACTAGACCCACACAGTCGGCTAGGGTTTGTTGAATCCAATGTTTGAGTTGATTCACATAGATGGCCACTAAGATGAGAGGGATTGTGAACGCCATTGATACCCCAACTGCGTTATTGTAAGCAAACCGTTGGATGCACAGCGAAAGGAATTAGTATTCATACAAATTAATCCGGAAATCCAACCCGCATGCAAAGGTTTAGGGAATTCCTGGATGTTGAGAGTAAGAAAGGTGGCCATGAAGGATAAAGGTAGCTGTGCCAACCATCAGATGTCACTCCTGCGAAAGGTACGGTGGAAACGACTCACAAAGACAATGGTCACAATGGTGAAAACAACGATTGTCTAACAGCACTGTAAGTATTATACGTAAAACGGTCAAAAATACGTCTTAGTAGCCCACCTTTCCTTGTTGAGCGGCGGTCTGGGACTGCTCCCGTGAATAGCGTGCTTCACATGCATTGGCATACTTCTGCTTGAGATCCAACAGACGCGAGACCTGAGGTCGGCCGGTCAGATTAAACTTTTACTTTGGAAATGATACTGACTTACATCATTGTAGACTTTTTGGGCATCCCTTTGCATCTTGTGGACTGCCTTGCGATTAGCATCTGTTGGCCCTATCACACTAGCCTTGTCTAGGCGATTGTTGTGTATATAATTCTTGAATTGGGTATGGTCTCGCTGGATGCTTTCCTGGACACCCTTTTTCTTGCCTAACAGCTGTACCAAAGCGTCATGCTGATCGCCCAGGACGTGGTCCAGGATGTTCAGCTCATCTTGGATATCCCTGATTAATGATAAAAGGAAGACCTCCTGGGTAATGTCAAAAAGGGTCTTGATATTACTTGTGCGGTGCTCGTCATCCTTATCATCCTTTAGCTTTGTGGTGAGTTGGTGATACTTGCGGGAAAGTTTGAGTTCTTCGTTCGACTAAGAAACGGTTAGCTTCACAATGGCTTGAACCTGTAGACAGAATTTACAATATCGCAGATTGAATTGTCAAATACATCCAGATACTGATGATTTCCTGATGCTCGAAAACTTTCGAAGGCGCTAGTGCAGTTGTTGATGATCAAGCTAGCCAAGTCGTAGACAGACTTCAGAGCAGGTCTGTGTGGGCTTTTAAGGTGGTTTTGGACACTCTGCAGCACGCCGTCAATCACATCATTAGATGCATCGAGACCGCTCCATCGTTGCGGGAAACTGGTAATCACCGTATCTGATGTAGTGTTAGGTTTTAAAATTTATCCACTGAGAAATGAATTTATACCTTGGTCAACGATCCAAAGCCACAGCTGGTCAACCATGATGATTTTTTGGTTGCTGGCTGGCTTTGTCTCCTGCCGGGAATCGGCTGGGGCCGGTTTTTTTGATTTCGCCGATTTGTCCAATTCTTCGGCCAGCAACTCGGTGAGCGGTCGCTTTGCCACCACCTGATCGCCGTCTCGCTCTTTAGTGCTAGCCATACCAAGATAATAGAACTGATCCAAGGTACGACGAATATGTAGAGGGCCTTGGCCAAGATACGCATTGATCAGATTGCCGTCAATAGATATCATATCCTGTTCCTGCTGCAGAGCCAAGGATTCGGATGTCCCAGACAGTGTAGATCGCAGCACGTCACCGCCGGAGTCGGACGGTTCGATAGAATTCACATCTATGGCAGTACAAAGATTCAAGATTCCCAGAGGTAGTTCATTCTGGTGCGTATTATTTTCTGTCTCCAGATCATTCCAGGCTTGCTCAGTCACTTTTGACATTCTCCTTTGTATGCTGGTTGTCTCAGTGTGAAGGTAAGGCATCTACAACCTAATCAGAGCGATGTCAAACTCCATCAGATCCATAGAGATACGCACAAACAGCATAACAACATCGCAATCTTCACCACTGCGCCTCTAATTGTAAATTTAGCCGCTATAGAGCTCTATTACGTCGGATTTAACATACACGTTTGATGAATTTGGCTTGAGGTTTGAGAAATCGAGAATGCATGGTACCTCCTCGATGTTCTTGTCCGGTCATCAACTTGTCGATATTGTCGATCCTCATATGGTTCGCAAAGAAAGTCTGGGAGACTAGGTTAGATATCATCCGTGCAGTTTGTAGGTCCACTCGCCTCGATCCATGCCATCTAGGGGTGACTTTGTCAGTAATATTCTATTGATCTTTGCTGGAAGCGAGAACATACATTATTTGCAGGAAAGTGATACCATTTCCATGTAACTGATGGGGCTGGTTTGTTGTACTGACTCGTAACACTTTCCGGAGGGAGCTCAGGCCCCTCCGTCTCAGGATACAGAGTCTCGTAGATGGTGCTCGTCTGAGACAGGCGCCATTCCTTAGGTTCAGTCTCCGCTATCCAATTATAGCTTTTGCTCGGTTTGTTGACCCCTTTCTTGATTTTCTCAAAATTGCTGTCCTTGGTCTTATCAGGTCTCTTTTCCGTGTTCTTGTCCGCCCCCATATTTGGCTTAGTGTCGTTATTAGCATGGTGAACGGGGTTCTTCCCAGCGGTTTTGTCCGAGCTCTTATTATGTTCCTTGATCAAGTAGAATGTCGTTTTTGTAACCTCAAAATCTTTGCAAGCTCTCCGACAGACAGGAGACAGGTGATCACCCGACTTTTGTAATAAAGATGGATTTCGGTTTAAAGTGGGGCCACTGAGAAGCGCGGGTTTGTTCAATAGGGCCTTCAATGAATCCGTTGTAGTCTCATCGGTCGTATCGCCAGCCTGCAGATCTGGGGTCTCTGCACCTCTTCCTAATAACAACCCAACGATACCTTCACTACCATTTGAGACAGCATAGTCAAGAGCTGTTTTATCTTCGATATCTTTTGAGTTAACGTCGATTATGCGGGCTTCATCTAGTAGTAGTTTGGTGATGGATTTACTCTTTGCTTCAGCCGCTAGATGCAATGCACTTCGCCCCGCAAGATTCTTTAAATCAGGATCGGCTCCTATCTCAAGCAGCGTACGCACAGCACTATCATCACAGCTGGCAATTGCTTTCCAAAGTTGCTGCGTACTGGCAAAGTTGCAAAACACCTTCAAGATATTCAATACACACTTATAGTTGACATCATATGGCCCGCTATACTTGCTCATGCCTGCTGATTTACATGGCCGAGGAAATTTCTGAATGCTCTAATTGTTCGTTAGGTTTCATCCGAGTACGTGACAAAGGTTTGGTGAAACGTAAAAATGATCTCTTACCTGCAGACGAGTTTCGGTCAACTTAGGCAATGGTCCATTCACGAAGCAAGCCATGCGAATATGTTCTGTTTGGACCATTTCTATGAAATTGTGGAATAGATCATTCAATGTCTTGTGACCGTATTCAGTATTTAGAAGCGAGGCAAGACTCCGGCGATCCGTCGAGTTGGACTCTGCCACGACGGGAATGGCAAAGTCGTGGCTACCTACAACCCTTGGCCAACTGTCTCCTCGGGGGGTAGCACTACTGGATGCAACAGCTTCACCGCTATGAGAATGCACCGATATTTCGGTGGCTCCAGAATCCACCGAGAGACGTAGACTACCCGACAACTGCGCGACCCGGTTCAACTTTCCCGTACTAGCGGGGTGTATCCTGAACCCTTGGAAAGCGGTAGACAGAAATATTACCCCAACTGTTGACTTCAAAATGTCGTTGTCTTCCGAGATCTCGCTATGTCCGTCACTTGCCGCCAATACCAAAGCTTTTTCGATGACAATGCCTCCAAAACTGTGCCCGATGAAGATGATAGGCCGTCGGGAGTTGCAACTATGTGGACTTCTTATTTTACCCAGCTGTCGAAGAAGCGCTTTTGCTACCAGGAACAATCCATCCGCTGGAGACACGTCCGTGCTCTCGAGTGTTGTTGGATATCCAAACGTCATGATTCGAGCCTCTGGGTGTGCTGCCGGAAGCATGTCAGAATCCTTCAGCCAGTTGACCTCTTTGCTAGGCGAATCCGGTGGGAGATCTGGAGCGGTTTCAAGTGATTGTGTATCTGGTTGTGGCGGACCCTTTTTGGGAAGCAAAGAATTAGGTGATCTCCAGAATCGTTCGGAAATGAAAGGATGAACATCCCTCGAGCCTGGTCGCTTTGGTGTCTCCCTGCTTCCATGCAACGTCCACGTCTCATTATGATCTTCGCTCAAGCCATGGATGGCAACAATGTCGACAATTGGTTGTACAGGGGACGGATCGTAAAGCGTTTCTAGCGGGAACAGCAGCTATCTGAGTCAGCACCGACGCGCGTGATACTATCTTTGAGGTTCGTCGTACATGATCTATTTGGCTTTCACCTGTAGTTATCTCGTTGGTCGCTATACAAACAGCGGAAGTTGTTAAGTCCAAACACTTTCTAAACCGTTGAAAGGGATTGAGTCTTACCACTTGGATGTGCGTCTGTTACATTAGTTGAAGCCATTTGAGATAGTAGTAGCTGTGTTCTGTGAGCGCGCCGTTGCACCGAGCTTCTGGGGCACAAGTTATACGCCAGCTGGGGGAGGCTGGACAAAATCCGTCTGCAAGTTTAGTCTGCCTTACCGCCACACACTACCGATATGTGCACCACATTGCATATTTTCCTGCACTGATCATGATTGTGCGCCGAACAGGGTTCATACCGGATTCTGATTCTGAACCCGGATTCGACAGGGTTACACCGCGTAACACATCCCTGCCACTTGCATATATTCAGCCCTAGAACTTATCTTCGTTCATCTGTACTTCTTATCGGCATCCTATAGCCGAAGCCGTAAACTGTGTCGCTTACGGATGATATTATATACAAAGTATTTGAAACAAGGAAACGGGGTGTCTGGTATAAAAGATGATATATATCTGTGGTCGCTGAGGTATGATATAAACCGCCATGGAATAATACCATTGATCAATCGGGGTTACTCGGGTCAGGCATTGTCAATCCAGACAATGGAAATCGGTTTGCTTGTGACTGGGGTATTGACCGGGTATTGACCGGGGGGGAGGATGCTCAATTTGCTACGAATCTACACTTATTATCCAACTCAGTGCATGGCGTACTGGTGATTCCCAGTTTCCTGGGTTTCTTCTAAAAACGGGGTGTCCGGATTGACCTTGCCTGACCCGAGTATATCTTGGTGCAATCGTGGAGGTGATTATCTCGTAGATTCCAAAGAGTACTCTATATCACATCCGATCGTTGCATCCTAGCTAACTTAGAAGAAGCAAACCAGCTTCAACGTTGAACCAAGCCTAAATGGTATAATGCTGCCAAAAATGGCGCTAAAAATGTATTAATAATCGGTCTGGACCAATGTCGCAACCCACCATAATTAGGCGTCCCCAGCTGTACCGAGAAAATCTAAGCTCGTGTACCAGCCCCGGTCAGATCCCTACCTGTGACGGGTATTCATTCCCGTACCAGGAAGGGGCTGGCATGCGAGCTAAGGGAAAATCTGATATGTGACATCGCTTTAGCCTTTCCATCCGATCCGGTACCCCAGACAACCTCAGCCGATGTTAGCGGTTACACAATCCGACACTTCGCATCCGCATACCCATGCTTCAATTCGGCAATCGGGTTAGTTAGGCGATATCCGACGCCGATAAATATAGTCCCAAGATTGGATACGAGGTGTCCAGCCGGAAGCATGTTACGCTGCACGTTACCCCACGCTCCCATCTTCCGAGAAACTCGAATCAACTTTGTCTCCATTGCGGAACACTATCCCTAACCTTCTCATAGTCGTAAAGCCCGTTTCCCACTATTACCATCATTGACAAACCCGTTTCACCATGGACGGACTCAGCGCCAGCGCCAGTATCATCACCGTGATCCAAGTCTCCGGGCAAATTTTCAGCCTCTGCTGGGATTACTACTTCGCCATCAAAGACACACGGGACGACATTCAGTTTCTCCGCAATGAGCTGACCGCTCTCCAAGACGTGCTCGAAAGTGTCGCTGAGATGGTCGAGATGGCCGGCGACAGCAAATTATCCATCCTCGAAATCCTCAGTACGCCGAACGGTCCTCTGGAACAATGCTCGAGAGAGTTGAATTCCCTGCCAACTAAGCCAAATTCAATGCAGAGGATGCGGGGGAGAAAATGAGACGGTTTGGAGAGCGCGGAAGTGGCGGTTTACTAACAAGGATGTGGAGAAGAGTCTGGGCGAGGTTGGAAGGCATAATCGACGTTAGTTTAGCACTGACGGCCGATCAGGAGCGAGTGGTTGCAGGGGGTGAGAAATACGCCAATGAGAGGAGTAGGACGTTGGCAGTTGGGATAGATCACGACTTGACGCAGCTGAGACAGGACTTTGCGAACACACTAGCGGATGAATTCTATGAAAGGATTATTTGTTGGCTATCAGTCACAGATCCCTCATCAAACCATCTTGCCGCGTGCGCAAAGCATGAGCCGACTACCGGGGGGCGGTTTATTAACGGGGCTGAGATGCAGAATTGGAAAGAAACGCGGAACTCGTTACTTTGGCTGCATGGGAAGCGTTTGTAATCTTGTTGTACCGAGATGACCATTGACTAACTTCAATAGCGGTGTGTGGAAAGACAGTTTTAAGGCTCGTACCTCAACCGCGCCTATCCCCAGCGCTGACGCAAACCAGCTCCACGATTGTCGAACACCGGAAGTCACACTGCTCCAATTCCCCAATCTCGCCGTCGCCTACTACTACTTTGACTGCCACAACACCGGCAAACAGGGAGCCACCTATTTTCTGTCGTCCCTTCTCGCACAAATCTCTGCCCAGCTGCCCCACCTCCCGGCGCAACTGCAGGAGCTCTACAACCGCCGCTATCCCCTGGATCGTAACGGTTTCCGGCCCATACGGGCCGCCCGCGCAACCACCTCACCACACATCCAAAAACGGTCATTAGAAGCCGTCCTTTTTATCAAATCTTCTTTAGTAGCAAATAAAACTTTCTGTCAAAGTGAATTGTAAATTATATGTGATGTGACTTTGTAAGTCTTACTGCCCCACCAAAATTCACTCTCTGAACTGGCAACCCACCCCATGTCCATGTACCACTACCCACCTTTCTCCTTGACAGGTGACTGAATTCCACAAAACGATGCCTTTCACTATTGAGACACCACAGTCACTTGCATTTTGAACTTGCTTAGCAAAGCTTGGGTGGAGATTTGGTATTTCTGGCTGGGCATTCCTGCTGGCAACGCCACCATCACAGCTACTTTCACATCTCAAGGTGTACTAAATATTGCCTGCGACTCCAGCTCTGGCTGAGGGGTAAAGATATGCCCTCTTTGATGTTTGACAAAGTGGGTTTTAGCCTTGTTCACTATGAGAGCTGTGCAATGGGTATTG